>QWCB01000222.1_pt1 | contig 96411 bp, 93 predicted proteins | sample 1972511 | NCBI WGS metagenome assembly QWCB01 (sample SAMN09866719, study PRJNA288562) | Human gut metagenome isolate term5_stool, whole genome shotgun sequencing... | isolation source: gut | host: Homo sapiens | place: USA: California | reverse complement strand
ATTAGTAGTTTCTATAATATTAAATTTAGGTGTATTTATACCTAGATTCTTATCACTACTTAAAACATATTTAGAATTAGTTTTAGGTAAAAATATTAATAATAAAAAAATTACAAGTATTAGATATTTTTTCTTCATAAAGCCATATCCTCCTTAATCTAGTATATATATATATATATATATAGAAGGTAAAGGGTTTATAGAGATTATTTAAAAAAATATGTAAAGAAAAAGAGGTTAATTTTAACCTCTAATTTAATGTATTTGCTTTACTATTCTTTTTGGATATATAAATAATATCAAAGATAAAATGTCCTAGTAAAAGAAGTAATAAACTCATAATCGTAATAAAACTTTTCTTGGAGTTAATACCGATAAACGCTAGAAGACCATCGTCTTTAGGTTTCTCTTTAGGTATTTCTGCCTTTTCTTTTAGTTTGATAAAAGGACTTATACGTTTACTTTTAGCATCATATAGATAAATTTTATCATCATCTAATAAACTAACTAAGTATAAATCTTTATAATCCTTAAGTTCTAAAGTTTTAATTCTTATATCATTAATTAGTATTTCATCTTTTCTAAGACTAGGTGAAGCAATGTTTTTACTTATATTAGTAATAATCTTTTCATCGATAATAGGTACGAGCTTATACTTTTTATCATATAGAGCATAATATTCTTTATCACCCTTTAATAATTTAACGAGGTATTTATCACCTTTTTTATTAACTTCTACTTCTTGATCATTAATTTTGACTTTCGATGCTTCATATCCTTCATAAGCTAAAGTTCCTATTACTTCATATTCTTCATCTTTAATCTTAATTATAATTTTTTGAGGGGCCGGTTCTTCTTTCTTACCTATATTATTCTTTTTATTAGTTTTATTCTTATTAGTAGGCGTCTTTGGATTAACAGCTGGTCTATTATTATTTGATGCAGGCGTAAATACTTTAAGCGTCATATTACGCGATTCTGTTTTCATGGTTTCATTAAAATAAGTTTGATCTAAAGTTACACTAATATTATAGCTTCCTGGTTTACTAGGTGCTGTTAAGGTAAAAGTATAACTTTGGTAATGGTTATCAACTCTACTTTGATTATCAATAATACCTTGATAATACTTACCATTAAAATTAACTTTGGCTATCGCACTAGAAAAGTTACCGCCAACTGTAACCCTAAAAGTATTTCCAGGACTTACACTTTGCGGAGCATTAACATTCATCGCTTTAACGCTAGTAAAAGAAAAAAGCATCAGTATATATATTAAATATTTTTTCATATTACTCCTTATATTTATTATAAAATATTTTTCTATAATATGCCTTTAATATATTACTAATACTTTATTACTTGACAGTCCTTTTGACTTCTTCTTTTAACTCTAAATCCTCTTTTTTAAGTTTAATTTGATCTTCTAGAAACTTTATTTTATCTAGAAAAGACTTAATATCCGCTTTACTTAAATAATTACTATACTTATTAAGAATAATCCCTCTAAGCCGATCTATATCTGATAAAAGGAGCGACTCAGCACTAGAAGCTTCTTCTTCCTCAAGATCAAAATAAATCGAAAAGGTTTCAATAATTTTATCAAGTTCTTTACTAACCTTTTTAAGGATCATCTTTCTAATTAATTTTTCATCAATTATTTCAACGCTTGATAGTTTAACTCCCCCTTTAATAGTTGGTTTTAATTTAAGAGGATGAGCTTTATTATCACTATCTTTATAGGTAAATTCTAAATCATCTTTAATAACTTTATACATCTTTACCTCCTAAATCAGGTCTTATTTCCTTGGTTTTTTTATAAGCAGCTTCCTTTCGCCAAGCCGCTATTTTCGCGTGATCTCCTGATATTAAAACATCTGGTACATCCATCCCCATAAAACTTTGAGGTTTAGTGTAAACCGGGTAATCAAGAGAATTTTCTGTAAATGAGTCATTGATAAATGATTCTTCATTGATAACGCCTTTAATACTTCTAATAACGGCATCACTGATTGCCATCGCGGGTACTTCGCCTCCTGTTAAAACAAAGTCTCCGATTGAAAGCTCTTCATCGGCAAGCTCTCTCACTCGTTCGTCAAACCCTTCGTACCTTCCGCATATTAAAATTAAGTGCTTATATTTATTAAGGCGATAGACATCACTTTGTTTAAAGACTTTAGCAGATGGCGTTAGTAGAATGATGTGTGAATCTTCCGTTTTAATATCTTCAAGAGTCTTATAAATTGGAGGTACCGCAAGTACCATCCCGGCTCCGCCACCATAAGGCGTATCATCTACTTTATGATGTTTATCATCTGAATACTTACGAAAATCAATAATATTAATTTTCACTAAGTCATTATCAATAGCTCTTTTAATAATACTTTCACTAATGAACCCATCAAAATAAGAAGGAAATAAACTTAATATATCAATAGTCATCGAAATACTCCTTATAATTAATTTTATCACTATCAAGGCTATTTATTAAGTCTTTATGATATGGATATAACTTTCCAGTATCTGTTTCTACTAAATAATTAGAAGGTCCATTTTTAATAAAGTTAATTATCTTACCTCTTGATACTCCCTTGATATAAATTTCTTTACCTATAGGATTTAAAAAGGGATCGATATTCTCTAAAGCATCATCATCTATATAAAGATTAAGGCCCTTTAATATCGAAGCTTCTTCAATAGTGTTAAAATCTAAAAAATGAAGAACTTTCTTATGTAGATCTACTACCTTATAAGCTCTTTTTATTTTAATTTCACCGACATATAAATTAACACTTTGATTTAATAAATCATCGATATATAAAGGATAATCTTTTATTTCAACGTCTCCTTTTAAACCTACTGTTTTACTAATATATCCTAGATATGTCATTTACCCTCCTAAATGATGCATGATGATTGATGCGGCTACCGCGACATTTAAACTTTCACAGTCTTTGTTCATCTTGATATATAACGCATCATCCTTTAAATCTTTAATGCTTGGAGAAACTCCCCTTCCTTCACTTCCCATAACGAGAATGCTTCTTTCTGTAAGTTTATAATCATTTATATCACTTCCGCCTTCAACATCCGTTATGAGGACTTTAAACCCAAGTCTTTTAATCATTTCTTCAAGATTACATCTAATAATATTTAAATCAAATATTAACCCTTGCCCGCTTCTAATAACTTTATCATTATATAAAGAAACGGAGTCTTGGCTTAAAAGAATGGTTTTTACATTAAAAGCTTTCGCACTTCTAAGTATCGTTCCAAGGTTACCGGGGTCCTGTATATTATCAAGAGCTAAGATTAGATTACCTTCAATACTAGTATTTTCTTTTATTTTAACAAGGCCTATAATACTTGGACTCATTAAATTAGATAGATGCTTTAATATCCTTTCACTTACTATTAAATGAGGAACATTATAGGTTTCTTCTTTCGTTGAGATAACTTTAAGCAAAAGACCCCTCTTATAAGCTTCATCAACTAAATGAAAGCCTTCAACGATAAAGATACCTTCACTATCTCGAAAACTTGATTTTCTAAGTTTATTAATATATTTAACTTCTTCATTATCTTTACTGGTAATCACTCTTTTAACTTCCTTTCATTTTCTTTATAATTAGGTTTATTTTCTTTCACGACTTCCCAAAATCTTTTCGTATGCCCTTTTTCAATTAAATGGGATAACTCATGAATAATCACATAATCAATTGTATCAATGTCATAGCGCATCAGCTTCGTATTTAAAGTTATCTTATGGGTTTTCGTATTACATACGCCCCATCTTGTCTTCATATATCGATAACTTAAGGTAACTTCTGGAAGAGTGTATGTAAACTCAGCTATACATTTATCTAGTCTTTCGGGAAAAAGCTTTTTAGCTTCCTTTTTATAGAAAGTTACTTCATCAAATTTTGAATCAATATATAAAGTATCCCCTTCAAAGTAAGTCTTATCACTAGATTCTAAATTATATTCACTCCCTAAGTAATAAAATAAACTTTCTTTAAACGTCCTTTCAATATACTTTAGATGCATCTTTTCAAGATCTTTTATTTTAGATTTTATCATCATTTTAACTTCCGCATCACTTACAAGCTTACCCGTTGTAACTAGTAAATAATCATCTTTAAAACGAAAATAAGTATTTTGCCTCAGCTTATTTCTTTTAATAACAACTTTTGTATTTATATTATTTAATATGATTTCCATATATCTAGTATAACAAAAAAAGACTTAAATAGTCTTTTTTTAATAGTAATAGTCATCTAAATTATCAAGAAATTCATCTTCTTCCGTATAATTATAATCTTCTTTTTTATTTTCTAGTTTAGTAGCTACGTGATCATCTTCTACCTTAGGCTTATTATATTTATCTAGATATTTAAAGTTTTTCATATTATCTATAAATAACACAATAATGAAATACATAATAAAGATTAATAAATACATATTATTATATAAACGGCTATCTAGATGTAATTTATTTTGAAGATAAAAACCAATAAGCATAACAATTAAAGTAGAAAGAGCTGCAAGGAAAGCTGATAAATAATGTTTATGTCCAACATTTTGCTTAAATGTATTAGAAAAGACTTCAAGTAAAGCTAAAATATTAATAAATTTAAAGAAAATAAGTGCTATTAAAAAATATTTATGATTAATATTAAAGTATCCTGTTAAATAGTATTTACGGACTACATAACATAAAAGTAATTCAACTAAAATAAAAATAATTAATGATACCGAAAGATTAATAAACATATCTCTTTGGACTCTTTTCTTAAGTTTTAAAGAGCTCTTATCACAAAGATATGTAAAAGCTAAAAGTATAATAATAAAACTAATAATAAACCAAATCATATATCCCCCATATTTGCAGATTATTATACACTATTTGACAAAAGAAAACAAGTTAAAATTAACTTGTTTAAATGATATATGGTGTATTGGTAGAGCCATCCCTATCTACTAGTATCTATCTACTGTTAAAATAAAACTTAAAACACAATTAACACTAGTCTTAGTAAAACATAAAGACCTACTTAAATAAAAAAAGAGCTTTAATGATATGAACCCCGTTTCTTGGACATAGAAACGAGGTTTTTATATGTCAAAATTAAGTTATGAAGATAAAATAAATATTTATAGAGATAGAAAAGCAGGTATATCAATTATAAAATTATCAAAAAAATATAAAATAAGAGACAATCATATTAAATATCTTATTCGGCTAGTTGATAAGCACGGATTGGATATTTTGATAAATTAAAAAAATAAAATTTATATTAAAGAAGAAAAAGAAAGAATAATTAACAGAATACTATTAAATAATGAATCTATATTCTCTGTTGCAATAGATGAAGGATTATCAAGTGATGGGATATTACATGCTTGGCTTAAAAATTATAAAGAAAATGGGTATAATATAGTTGAACGAAAGCGAGGTCGACCAACTATGCCAAAAATAGTAAATAGAAAAGATAATGAAACAGATAAAGAAAAAGTAGAAAGATTAGAAAAAGAAAACAAATATTTAAGAGCAGAGATTGAATATTCAAAAAAATTGAGAGCCGTTGTTCAAGCAAGGAAGAATCAACAACAGAAGAAAAAGTAAGTGTTGTTAATGAACTTCGGCTAAAATATGAATTAAAGATTCTTCTAAAAATATCTGGCTTAGCTAAATCAACTTTTTACTATACTTTGTCTAAAAATGATAAAGATAATAAAAATAAAGAAATAATTGATAAAATAAAAGAAATCTTTCTACATCATAAAGAAAGATATGGATATCGTAGAATTACGTTAGAGCTTAGAAATCAAGGATATAATGTTAATCATAAAAAAGTATATAGAATAATGGTTAAACTTGGATTAAAACCATTAAAAAGAAATAAAAGGAAATATTCATCTTATAAGGGAACAGTAGGTAAAATTGCAGATAATCATATTAATCGTGAATTTTATGCGGAAAAGCCAAATAAAAAATGGTATACAGATGTTACAGAATTTAATCTTAGAGGAGTTAAATGTTATTTATCTCCAATATTAGGTGGTTATAATGGTGAAATAGTTTCTCATAATATTTCTAAATCACCTAACCTAGAACAAATAAATGATATGATTGATAAAGGATTTGGAGATAAAAATCTAGAAGGACTAATATTTCATTCTAATCAAGGATGGCAATATCAACATCAATCATATCAACAAAGATTAAAGAATCATGGAATTATTCAAAGTATGTCTAAAAAGGGAAACAGTATGGATAACGGGATGATGGAAAACTTCTCTGGATTACTTAAAACTGAAATGTTCTACGATCAAGAAGATCAATATAAAGATATAGATGAATTAATTGTAGCAATTAATGAATATATAGATTATTATAATAATGATAGAATTAAAGAAAAATTAAAAGGATTGTCTCCTGTAAAATACAGGTTACAATCCTCTAATTAATACTATTTATAAACTGTCCAACTTTTGGGGTTCAGTTCATAAAAGCTCTTTAAATTATACAACGTATGGGTTATTTTGTGATCCATCCCCTGATAAAAGTTCTACATCATTAGCTATCGTAATAGCGGGTCTTACACCATCTCCAATAGATACAACCCCATCCATCCAGCCATCTTTATGAACACTCATAACAAAAGCCTCATTAGAATCTACACAAGCATCTGGAGAAAGTAGCCAATAATAATCATTTGTAAATAAATAATAATTTTTATTATTAGTACGCCCTTTTTGACCTCCAGCCATTAGTGCTTCATCTACTGAAAGTAATGCAATAGGATATGTTAAAGCTTTATTTCCGCCTTCAACTGAATAGCTATCATTTACCGGGCACTTCATACTTGGTTTATTTGTAGTCAGTACTTGACGACCTTTATATTCTACACTTTTACTTCCTACTTCTGTTCTATCTCCACAGTAAATAGCTTTTTTATCTAGTTTTGATTCAAAACTCTTACCTTGAATATTGGCACGATACCAGCTATCTATAACTTCTTTAGTTTTGGAATCAAATATATTTTGATATGGGCTATAATCTGTACCATACATATATCCAACATATTTCTTATTACCACGTGATTCATGATTAAAAGTAACATCTCCAATACTAGTTATTTTTCCAGTTGTTGTGGTACATCTGCCATTTACTGGAGTTCCATTATAAATTGCTTTAACACCACCAGTTTCCGTAGTTCTAACAATCTTCCAGCAGAAACCACCATATAATAAATTATTATTTAAGCTATGAGTTCCTCGATAGAAATAAACTGGATATTCATCATACTTAGTTTCATCAAATAGATAAACACCTTGTCCATTAGAATAAGAATTAACTCTAGAGTAATCAATTCCTAGACTTCTATCATTACCAAGAGATTGTGATTTAACTTTCTTATAAAGTGAGTTAATATCTTTAGTCATCACAAATGGACTATTTTGGGAACCATCTCCTCCAAGGACTGGTAGATCTCCTTTTAATGTTAGAACAGGGCGCACTCCAAGACTATGTGAAACCTTACTATCACGCGAACCCGCAGCACCACCACCATATATCGCTCCATCATAACTTACATTGAGTACAGCTGCTTTATCATCACTTTGCCAAGCAAATGGAGAAAGAAGCCAGTACCAACTACCATTATATAAATAAAAATTTTCGTTATGCATATAAAACCGTCCACCAGCCATATTAACCTCATCTGCTGATAAAAGACCTGCTGAATATTTTAATTTTCTATTTCCTTCTTCTACAGAATAACTATCATTCCGTTGACATTTTATCCTTGGTCTTCCCTCATTAATGCTACCATAGTCTTCTGTATAATATAAATATCCAGATGGTGAAATTTTTCTTTCTTTTCTATCTCCACAGTATATAGAGCTTTTATCTAAAATTGTTTCATAGCCATTATCCTTAATATTATTTTTATACCAGTTATCTATATATTTTTTGATATCAGAATCATACATATTTTGATAAGGATTGGTATCATTACCAAACATATATCCTACATATTGTTTTTTATTATGGCTTGTATTGAAAACGTTTATACCTATTTGTGTATTAGTTCCAGTTGTATTCGTGCATTTACCACCTACCGGTTTCCCGTTATAAATAATACGAACTCCACCAGTTTCGGTTGTTCTTACTATCTTCCAGCAAATATTAGCATATAACAAGTTATTATTTAAATTATGGGTTCCTCTAAAGAAATATACAGGATGCGTGTCATTCTTCGTTTCATCAAATAGATATACTCCTTCTCCATTTGTTGATGAGTTTACTTTGGAATAGTCTATCCGTTTTTCCTTATCATTACCTAAATTCATACATTTAACTTTACCATGAATAGTTGGTGAATCTCTTTTTATTGTCGTAACATCTCTAGAAATTTTATATGGACTTGTATATTTTACTTTAACTGGATAGATATCACATTCAACTAACTTATCATTTAAAGTTTTAGTTAAATAGATTCTATAAGTAACCTCTTTACCTGGAGCAACATTTACATCTTTAAGTTTAACACCTTCAATTACTATGGTACCCTTAGCAGTTTTATTGCCATTATTTTTTATCTTAATTTCAATAAAATCTTTTGAGTTTCAAGCATGTCAAAACCAGGTGTTTTAATGCCTAGATTCTTAGCATCACTTAATACATACTTAGAATTCGTTCTAGGTACTAAAATTAATAATAACATTATTAAACATCCAATATATTTTTTCATATTTATCCTCATTATATTAATGATAGCATATAAAAATTATATGTAATATAATCAGGATAAAACTTAACATATAAATAGTAAAAAAGAGCTTTAAAAGCTCTTTTATTTATATAATATATGGGTTATTTTGTGATCCATCACCTGATAATAGGGGAGTTGAATTTAATATAGTAAGTGATGGTCTAACCCCAGAAGGGTATGTTGTAACACCCCCTACCATCCTACCATCATTAGCAACACGAAAAATACTTACTCGATTTGAACTACTAAAACCATATGGAGAAAGATGCCAATATTCTTTACCATTATATAAATAATAATTATTATTAGTATCCCAACCGCCAACACCAGCAAGCATAAAATCATCAACAGATAATAAAGCTATTGGATATATTAGTTTTTTATTTCCGCCTTCAACAGAATAGCTATCATTAACTGGACAATTAAGACTAACTCTACTTGAATCAAGTCTATCTAAATTTAAATAATTTGTACTATTTTCAAAAGTTTGTCCTTCTGTCCTATCACCGCAATAGATTGACTTCTTATCTAGGTTCACTTCAAAGCCCTTATCTTTTATATTGTTCTTATACCAATTATCCAAATATTTTTTTATATCTGAATCATACAAATTAGAATAAGGATTACTATCGCTTCCAATTAAGTAACCAACATATTTTTTATTGTAGTTTTGTATATTGAACTCTTTTTCTCCAATCTGTGTTGCATTTCCAGTAGTTATACTGCACCTTCCATTCACTGGAACTCCGTTATATATTAATTTAATACCACCAGTTTCCGTCGTTCTAACTATCTTCCAGCATAGGTTTGCATATAACAAATTATTTTTTAAATTATGTGTCCCTCTAAAGAAGTATACAGGGTTTGCAGCATTTTTTGTTTCATCCAAGAGATATACTCCTTCGCCATTTGTTTCAGAATTTGCTTTTGAATAATCTATACCTTTTTCTTTATCATTACCTAATGATTGTTCTTTTATTTTCTTAAATAAAGTATCTTTATCTTTAGTCATAACAAATGGTTTATCTTTTGAACCATCTCCTCCAAGGACTGGTAGTTCTCCTTTTATTGTAATAGCAGGGCGCACGCCGCACGGATTCGGCACGCCGATGTCGCCCAAATTTCCATAGCTAGCCACGCCTATCCCGCCCGCACCGCCGGATCTAGCCCAGGTACCAGGCGAAAGGAGCCAGTAACTCGAATTTGTATATAAATAATAATTGTTATTACTTCCAATCCAGTTTGGACCTCCTGCTAACATTACCTCATCTGATGATAACAATGCAGCTGGATATGTTAGTTTTCTATTTCCAGCTGCTAGGCCGTAACTATCATTACTTGGACATTTCAGTGATGGCTTATTTTGTTCTGCTCTATCTCTTCCTGAATACTGAAGATAATTCCCTTTATCTGTTCCTTCAGTTCTATCTCCACAATAGATAGAGCCTTTATCTAGACTTGATTCAAAACCTTTATCCTTGATATTTGTTTTGTACCAATTATCTATATACTTTTTAATATCTGAATCATTTGTATTTTCATATGGATTCGTATCATCTCCGAACATATATCCGACATGTTGTTTTACTGTATAGGTTGGATTAAATATACTTTCTCCAATTTGTGTATTTGTTCCTGTTGTATTTGTACATTTCCCGCTTACCGGTTTTCCGTTATAAATAATACGAACTCCACCAGTTTCGGTTGTTCTTACTATCTTCCAGCAAATATTAGCATACAACAAATTGTTTTTTAAGTTATGAGTACCTCTAAAGAAGTATACAGGATGAGCATCATTCTTTGTTTCATCAAATAGATATACTCCTTCGCCATTACTTAATGAGTTTACTTTTGAATAATCAATGCCTTTATCTTTAGCACTACCTAAATTCATACATTTAACTTTGCCGTGAATATTAGTTGGGTTATTCTTTTTAATTGTTGTTACATCTTTAGAAATTTTATATGGACTTAAATAATTAACTTTAACTGGATATATGTCACATTCGACTAGCTTATTATATAAAACCTTAGTTAGATAAAACTTATATGTTACTTCTTTACCAGCAGCAACATTTACATCCTTAATTTTTACGCCTTCAATTACTATTTCACCTTTAGCGTCTTTCTTACCTTTATTCTTAATCTTAATTTCAATAAAGTCCTTTGTATAATCTTTAGTTTCAAGCATGTCAAAACCAGGTGTTTTAATGCCTAGATTCTTAGCATCACTTAATACATACTTAGAATTCGTTCTAGGTACTAAAATTAATAATAATATTATTAAAAATCCAATATATTTTTTTATATTTATCCTCACTATTTTTATAATAGCATATAAATAATAATTATTATTGTCTTTTAGTGTTAATTAACATATATAAAGTAAAGAAAAAAGAGGTTTAAAGACCTCTTAATAAGAATAAAATTATCGTTATAATAACAATATAAATAAAACTAATATCTTTCTTCTTCATTATAATTTACCTATATCACTAATAAGAACTAAAATAGAAAGTAAAATTATTAAAGCAAAACCAATAAAGGATAAAACATTTGTTAATTTAGATGGTACTTTTTTACCAGTAATTGTTTCAATAAGCAGAATAAAAAGATATCCACCATCAAATGCTGGGAATGGTAAAAGATTAATTAAACCAACATTAATTGATATTAAAGCCGTTAGTAAAAGTAGACTAGCTAGTCCGGCTTTTTCTTTAGCACTACCAACTACTTTATACATGCCAACGGGTCCAGATAAATCTTTAAGTTTAGCTTTACCAGTAAATAGAAGTTTAAAAGTTACCCCCATTTGTCTAAAGATTGAAGTAAATTGTTTATGAGTATACCTAAGGTGAGCCCAAGGTTTAGTATCTTCTTTATCTTCAAATTCTAAGCCGTAGAAATAAGCAGTTTGTCCATTAATTTTATCTTTAGCAGCTGTAATATTGACAGCATCTTTTCCAGCTACTTTAATGTTCATTGATGGAGCACCTTTCTTATTATAGCTAGACAACATAATTTCTAGGTTCACATCACTAGATGTCTTCGTTCTTTTCCCATTAATATATTCAATCTTATCGCCTTTTCGAAGACCTGCTACATATGCTGGACTATTATCTTTAACCCCAGCAAGTTCTGTTGTCATCTGCATTGGCGTTTTAATAAAACTAAATAATAAAATTAAAAGGTACGCTAAAATGATATTGAAAGTCGCACCGGCTGCTAGAATAATAGCTTTTTGCCATGCCTTTTTCTTATATAAAAGCATATCTTCCGGAACGTCTTTATCACTTTCATCTTCTTCACTTTCACCGGCGATACTATTAAAACCACCGAGTGGTAAAGCTCTAATAGTATATTCTGTTTCATCATTTTCTCTTTTCTTACTAAAAATTTTAGGTCCCATACCAATTGCAAACTCATGAACATAAACTTTAAATAACTTAGCAAAGATAAAATGTCCTAGTTCATGAATAAAGATAATGATACCAAGCATTAAAAGTAAAAGAATAATATTAATAATTACATTCATTAGATAACTCCTAAAAATAAGCTAAGAGTTAAGGTTATAAATAAAAGTGAATCCATCCTATCAAGCATTCCACCATGTCCTTTAAAAATGTTTGAAAAATCCTTTACTTTAAAGCGTCTTTTAATAGCTGAAAAGAATAAATCACCAAATTGTCCCATGATAGTTAAAATCAAACTAATTAGAATAACTAATAATAAATTATCATTATTAGCAATCACATTCCAGTAATATACTGATGCTACAAGCGTTCCAATAAAGGACCCACCAATAAAACCTTCAATCGTCTTATTTGGGCTTATTCTTTCATTTAATTTATGTTTACCAATAAGCATACCGGTAAATAAAGCAAAACTATCGGTAATATTAGTAAGTAGTAAAATATAAATAATATAAATTACCGAAAGATTTCTAATATTAATTAACATATTTAAACCTAGTCCAAAGAAAAAACTAAAACCTACTAGATAGAATGCATCTTTAACATCATATTCTTCATATGCTAAAACTGGTAGTAAATAAGCTAAAATAACAGTTATTAAAACCCTAAAATCAATTCTTGAATTAACCAGTGTCTTATATTCTGAAGCTAAAACAATAATAATAAAATAAGCTAGATATTCAACAATCTTAGGAAGCTTCTTTTCCTTTTTATATAAATTTAAAAATTCTCGCATGCCAAGAATACCAATTAAATAAATCATACCTTGGTATACTGGACCCCCGATAATAATAACAGGTATTACTATAGCAAGTAAAATAATTGCTGTAATTACTCTTTGTTTCATTTTCCAAATCTCCTTTCACGCATTTTCATATATGCTTCTTCTATTTTATCATATTCTTCATTATTAAAGTCAGGAAAATATGTTTTTGTAAAGAAAAGTTCTGCATAGCTTAACTGATAAAGCATAAAATTAGATATCCGCATTTCACCAGATGTTCTAATTAAAAGGTCCATATCAGGTAAATTGTAGTCTAAATAATTCTTAAAACTTTCTTCATTAATATCTTCAGCTTTAATGCCAGAAGCCATAATTCTTTTAACGGCCCTGATAATTTCACTGCGGCCACCATAATTAAAACAAATATTTAAAATTTTATCACCTTCATTTAAGGTATCTTCCGTTTTTTCTAAAGCTTCTAGAACTTTAGGACTTAGGTTTTCACGGGACCCTGAAAAAACAATTTTTATCCCTTCTTTTTTTAATTTGCCTAAATATTTACTAGCATACTCTACAAAAAGCTCCATTAAGTAGCTTACTTCTTCTTCACTCCTTTTAAAGTTTTCGGTTGAAAAAGCAAAAAGCGATAAGACTTTAACACCTTTTTTAAAGATATGACTAGCTAGTTTCAAAAGGTTCTCGGCTCCTTTTTTATGGCCATAAGAAGATGGCATATTCTTTTCTTTAGCCCACCTTCTATTACCATCCATTATAATTCCAACATGTTTCATTCTAATTTCAAACTAACGATTTTCGTTACTCCTTCCTCTTCCATAGTTGCTCCATATAAGTAGCTTGCGTATTCCATCGTCTTTTCCTTATGGGTAATAATTAAGAACTGTGATTTATCTTGATATTTCTTTAAATATCTACCAAATTTATCAACGTTTTCCACATCAAGTGCGGCTTCTACTTCATCAAATAAGCAGAATGGTGATGGCGATGTATTTAAAATAGCAAATAATAAAGAAATTGCCGTTAAGGTTTTTTCACCGCCTGATAATAGATTAATCGTCGTTAGATTCTTACCCTTAGGGTTAGCGTATATTTCCACCCCTGCCGTTAATAAGTCATTACTAGTTAATTTAAGATAAGCTTCTCCGCCGTTAAACATTTCGGCAAAGACACGAGTAAATTCCCGGGATATATTATCAAATGATTCTTTAAACTTTTGAATCATAATTTCATCCATCTCACTAATGATATCAAGAAGCATATCTTCCGCTTTAAGTAAGTCATCTTCTTGATGCGATAAATAATTAAGTCTTTCATTTTCTTCTTCAAAGCGTTTAATCGCATCAATATTAACCATACCTAGATCTTTTAACTCTAGTTTTAGATATTCAATTCTATCTTCATCAAAATCCTCACTTTCTTCAAGCAAAGCTTTTTCATAAGTTAAACTATATTCTTCATTTAAATAATTTAAATCTTTATCAAGATCAAACTCTAATTTGGTTTTAGATAGATTATACTGATTTATTTCTTCTTTAAGGCTTAAGAGTTTAGCTGATATTTCTTTAGCCCTTAGATAATAATGATCTTCATCTTGCTCTAAATTATCTATAATAGTATTAAGACTTAGTATTTCTTCTTCTAAACTTGCAATATCTTTTCTTAAGATAATTTCACTATCAACTAGATTAGCATATTTTTTATCACTATTGTTTAAGTCTTCTTCTTCATATTCTAAGCTCTTTAATTTATCATCAATGGTCTTAATATTATTATCTAAATTAAGAAGTAAATTATTATTAAGCTCAATATCACTTCGATAAGTCATAATATGATTACTAAGAAGATTTATTTCTTTATTAAGATTATCTAAATTAATACTTATTTCTTTTTTATAAGCTTTATTTTCTTTTAAAAAATTTTTAAGTCTTTCTATTTCTACCTGGGTATTTAAAGTGTTATTTTTAAGTTTTCCACCAGTAATCAAGCCTTTCTTTAAGACATCCCCATCTAATGTAACGAGAATTTTCTTACCATATAAAGAAGAATTTGCAGCGTTTTCCGCTTTATCAAAGATAGCGTATCTCGATAATTCTTTATCAATAATATTTTGATAAAGATAATTTACTTTAACAAGTTCATTTAAGTAACCAAGAAAACCAGAATCATGACAAGTTTCATTATAGATATTAATCTGTTCATAGTCTTTTAAAGGCATGAAGCTCGCTCTACCTAAATTATTATTTTTAAGATAGTTAATAGCTTTTAAAGCTTCATCTTTATCACTAGTTATCAGGTTATATTTTAGATATGAGCTTGAAGCTTTATAGGCTTCAAAATACTTAGAATCAATACTAATAATGTCTTCAAAAACTTCTAAATTAAGTTTATCTTTTAAGATATCTAAGTAAGCTGGTCTATTTTTACTTAGTTTATTATTTTCTAAAAACTCTAGTTTATTTTGATTAAGCAGAATTTCTTTTTCATAGTACGTGAGTTTATTATATAAGTCTTTACTTTTAACATGATATTCATTATATCTAGCAATTTCATCTTCTAGAAGTTTCTTAGTACTTAGAACCTTATCATTTACCCTTTGTTTACTAAGTTCAAGATTTCTTTTTTCATTATTAAGACTTAACTTTTTATCTTGGACATTTAAAAGAAGATTATTTTTCTTTTGATCAGATAATTCATAAGTATCACGAAGAGCCTTTAGTTCTTTTTCTTTCAAAATATTATTTAAAGCTTCCCTCTTCTGATTTAATTCACTTTCTAAAGTCTTAAGCTTATTTTTATTAAGCATTTGTTTCGTGTTTATTTCTTCATTATGGGCTTTTAAACTAGTTAAATCGGTATTTAAACTAAACTCTTCTTTACTTAAACTATTTACTTTAAAAAGAATGTTATCTAAAGAAAGTTTATTATCACTAATATTTTTAACTAGATATGATACTTCTTGGCCTTTTAATTCATTTTTAAATTCTAAGTACTTAGAAGCTTTAGAAGCTTCTCTTTTTAAAGGTTTAACCTGCCTATCGATTTCCTCGATAATATCTCTTAAACGCTTTAGATTATCTTTTGTCCTGGTAAGTTTTCTGAGCGCTTCTTCTTTACGAATTTTATATCTTAAAATACCCGCGGCATCTTCAAATACTTCTCTTCTTTCCTGGCTAGTTCCAGATAAAATGCGATCAACTTCACCTTGCGAAATAATACTATAAGAAGACTTACCAATACCTGATGCCATAAATAAGTCGGTAACATCTTTAAGGCGGGATTTATCATTATTAATAAAGTATTCTGATTCTCCGTTTTTATATATTTTTCTCTTAATTGATACTTCGTTATAAGGTAAATCTAAAAAATGGTCTTTATTATCAAAGATTAACTCAACACTTGCGGAGCTCGCTTCTTTTCTTTTTAAGCTTCCTGAGAAGATTAAATCCGTCATTGAGCCTTCACCCCTTAAAGACTTAACCGACTGCTCACCAAGGGCCCATCTAACGGCATCAGCTACATTACTTTTACCCGATCCATTAGGACCCACTATACAAGTTGATTCTGGGTGCAGCTTAATACACGTTTTATCAGCGAAGGATTTAAACCCATTAATTTTTATTTCCAGTAAATGCATATTTTTACTCCTATATAATATTATAGGAAATTTATAGCTTAATTGCTAGAAAAACATAAAAAAACACGCTTTAAGCGTGCTTTCTTATTTAATTTCAATTTGTTTATGTTGATTAGTTTCTTTTTCGGCAGTAATTTTTAAGACTCCATTATCTAGACTAGCTGATAAAGTATCTTCATTAATATTACCTAAATAGAAACTTCTCTTAGCAGAACTCATTTTTCTTTCACGGTAAAGATATTTTTTATCATTATTTTCTACTTCTTCTGTTTTATTATAAGCAATATTTAAATATCCCTTATCATAGTTTAGACTAATGTCTTCTCTTTTTAGTCCTGGAACTGATGCTTCAATAACATACTTACCATCTTTTTCATAGATATCAGTACTTAGCATTCCTTCTCCTTTATAATCATTAAAAAAGTCATCAACATATAAACTTCTTGGTATTAAATCTAACATATTTTCCTCCTACAATCATTATTATAGCAGGTTTTTAGCACTTGTCAAGTGTAAGTGCTAAAATTCTTTTTTATTTAATTCTATTTCCTGAGGAAGACTTCTATCGATTATTTCGCCTTCATTAATAGATGTTTTAGTTACAAAGCCTTCACCTTTAAATGTGCATTTAAGATCAAGCATATTACATAAAGCTAAAGCGTCTTTATGGGAAAGGCCATTAAATTTCGGCATCTTAATATCATTAAAGCTTGTTAATAAGTAGATAAAATTATTTTTTGGAAAAGATACCCCTGCTTTGGGATACTGATCGATAATCTTATCACCTTCACCTAGTAAATAATATTTAATATTTTGTTTATCCAAAATAGGTGTTGCTTCAGTTAATTTTTTATTAATCAAGCCTGGTACTTTAAAATTGACTTCTTCATAAGTAAGATGATTATCTCTTTGGAAGATATTTAAATGATTAGATGTATTAGTAACCACTCTATTCATAATGAAAGGTAATTGATTAACTGATGGCACGCCATGTTTATTAGGATTCTTCATCATAAAATAAATAAGAACTTCAGGATCATCTTTTGGAAACATTGCAGCAACACCCCTAATATTTTTCTTACCATAACCTTTACCTGTACTAACCTGAGCTGTCCCTGTTTTGGCAATTAACTTATAGCCTTCTTGATAGTAGATATAACCCGTTGAGGTAGCGGGCGTTCCGTTAACAACGGACTCCATTAAATCACGCATATGGTGAACAGTATCAGTTGAAGCAACTTTTCCTAAAACTTTTTTACTTCCTTTATAAGTTGTTTTACCACCTGTTTTAATTTCTTTAACAATATAAGGTTGTAATAAATTACCATCATTAGCAAGAGGTGTTAAGGCTTTAATATTTTGAATAGGTGTTGTTAAGATACCTTGACCAAAAGTTGCGTTCATAATTTCGGTTTCATAAGTAAAATCTATTTTACCATTAACTTCATCAGCTAGTTCAATATTCGTTTTAGAGCCAAAACCTAAAGCCCGGTAATAGTCTTTTAATCTTTCTCCGCTTAAGCCCCTTAAAATTAAATTCATCGCTGCCGTATTAGAAGAAAGAGCAAAGCCTTGGTCAAAAGTAATCATCCCCCAGCCCTTTCTTTGGTTCCAGTCTCCCATTATCGTGCCATCTTTAGCTGTATAAAATCCTGATTTATATTTAGCATTACCATTATAAGTTCCATTTTCCATCGCCGCCATATAAGAATAAATTTTTTGAGTTGATCCCGGTTCAAAAGAAACGGAAATAGCTGGATTTAAATAATTGGTAATATTACGGATATTAGGATTAAAAGATGGATTTGAAGCCATAGCGAGGATTTCTCCGGTTTTCGCACTAGCAACCACCATCGTTGCCGTATCCCAGTTATAATCTTTTCTAGCATCTGAAAAAGCTTGTTCGACAAAAAGCTGAATCTTCGAATCAATTGTTAAATAAATATCTGAGCCATTTTTAACTTCTTTATTAATTTCTTTAGAGCCTGGTATTTTATTGCCCCGGTTATCCTTAACATAAACGGTATATCCGTCTTCCCCTTTAAGCTGTTTATCAAAAGCTTTTTCAATACCCATTAAGCCTTTTATTTCATTTCGTCCACTTAAATTATTATGCACATTTTGTGAAAAGCCTAAAGTATAAGATAAAAATTCACCATATGGATAATACCTAGAACTTTTTTCATCAAAAGCAAGTCCTGGTATTTTTAAAGCGAGGATCTTATCTTTTTCAATCGTACTTAAATTTTTCCCATACTTACCAAAATAGGTTATTTTTAAACCACTAGCATTTTTATTTAATCTTTCATAAATATAATCCCGCGGAGCATTAAGAGCTTCTGCTAGTTTAGTTGCGGCGTCATCAATATCAACTACATGCATCGGATGCTTCTTATTTTTAGTTCGTGCGGGGTCAATATAAGCATATAAATCATAGGTTGAAACCGTATAAGCAAGAGCTTCCCCGTTAGTATCATATATCGTTCCTCTTTTAGCCGGGATAATTTTCTTTCTCACCGTTCTTCTTTTTTGGAATTCATGAAGATTAGCTCCGCCATAATTAGTCGCCGTTGTAATACGAAATAAATTAATTAAAAGCATGATAAAAAGAAGACCGACGATAATAAAACTTAGTCTTGGTTCACTTACTTTATTGAGGCTATTCTTCTTAACTTTCTTCTTCATAATAAAATTATATCATATTTTAAAATCAATATTTCTTTAGCCCTTCTTAATTCTTATTTTGACGTAAAAAAAGAGCCTTAAGCTCTTTTAAAATTCATTACTAATTGTTTTGATATTAGCGTTATTATAGGTAAAACCATTTTTAGTAGCTATCGCTTGGACTTTATCTAAGGATGCTAGTTCATTTACTTTCATAACAAGAGATTCATTAACATTTTTTTGAAGTTGCATCTTTCTTTTTAAACCTTCAAGTTCATATTTAGAGCGCGTAAAATAAGCTCCTAGATAAACTGTTCCATAGATTCCTGCAATAACAACGAGGAAACATAATATATTAATATTTTTAAATAGTTTTTTATTCATTTATTTTACCCTTTCTATAACCCGCATTTTAGCAGATCGCGCTCTTTTATTTTCATCAACTTCGTCTTCACTTGGTGTAATAATCTTTTTCGTTATTAGCTTATAATCTGGAAGATACGCATCATCGATATTTGGAAGCCCTTTAACTATTTCAGGAGCTTCCGTATATTTCTTAAAGATATTTTTAACGATTCTATCTTCCCCGGAGTGAAACGATATAACAACGATACGTCCGCCAACTTTAAGAAGCTCTAAGGCTTTAGTTAAGCCTTCTTCTAAAGCGTTATACTCATCATTTACTTCAATTCTGATAGCTTGAAATGTCTTTCTAGCCGGATGCTTATTTTCCCTATATTTATAAGGAACGGAAGCTTTAACAATTTCTGCTAGTTCTGTTGTTGTTTTGATAAAGTCTTTTTCTCTAGCCTTAACAATGTTTCTTGCAATACTAGAAGCATACTTTTCATCTGCATACTTTCTTAAGATGTCAGCTAGATTTTTTTCTTCGTAGGTATTAACAACATCAAACGCGCTTAAGGAAGCCTCTTGATTCATCCGCATATCTAGAAACGCTTCTTCATGATAGTTAAAACCTCTATCTATAGTATCAAGCTGCATACTAGAAGTACCTAGGTCAAATAAAATACCATCGACTTTATTAATACCTAGCTTTTCAACTTCTTCTTTGATATATCGAAAATTACTATGGATAATAGTAAAATTATTAGCAATTGAAGATAGCTTTTGGGAAGAGGCCTCAATAGCCTGGCTATCTTGATCAAAAGAAATTAAATACCCCTTATTTATTTTCTTCAGTATAGAGCAAGAGTGTCCCGCATATCCAAGCGTGGCATCTATATAAAACCCGTCTTCTTTAATATTTAGAGCTTTAACTGCTTCTTCTAAAAGGACTGAGATGTGCATTAATTGTCTACCTCCCTTTGAAATAAGTTTTCAGCTATATCAGACATATCTTCAAACTTACTATTATAGAAGTCATCCCAGGACATTTCATTCCAAATCTCAAGCCTATCTCCTACACCAGCGATAACTACATTCTTTTCAATATGAGCATAGTTAATTAAATGTTGCGGTAAGTTAATGCGGCCTTGATTATCGAAAGAAACATAAGATGCACCTGACAAGAAGAAACGCGAAAAACTACGCGCGTCTTTCTTTGTGAATGGTAGTGTTGATAAGGAAGCGACTATTTTTTCCCATTCGTCTTTCGGATAAAGGAAAAGACAGCCTTCTAAACCACGTGTAGCTACAAACTCTTCCCCAAGTTTGTCACGATGTTTAGATGGAACAATTAAACGCCCTTTGGCATCAATTTTATGTCTAAATTCTCCTAGAAACATAGTCCCCACTTTCTACCACTTTCTTCCACTCTTGTAATAATAATATCATAACATAAAATTTATAAAATAGCTCAAAAAAAATAACCGTCAATTATTGACAGTTATTGGCATATAAAATACATAATTAGACAAAAAGAAAACACTAGATAATCTAGTGTTTATTTTCAATGGTGACCAGTATGGAATTCGAATCCATGAATGCTGCCGTGAAAGGGCAGTGTGTTAAGCCGCTTCACCAACTGGCCATATAAATTGGCGCCTCAACTAGGACTTGAACCTAGGACCCCTTGATTAACAGTCAAGTGCTCTAACCAACTGAGCTATTGAGGCATATGGGCTTGCAATAAGTATTATAGCATATCTAAAATACCAAAAGCAAGCCTAAATTATTATTTTAAATTACAACTTGAACAAGACTTAGAATTATTATTTCTAAATAGTTCCTTTGTTCTTTCTAGAAGCTTATCAAGTCTTTCTTTAGTCCAGTATTCTTTAGGTTCTTTAGCTCCTTTTAAGTCAAGTGATGTTTCATCATCATAGTAATAGATATCGCCTTTATAAACTCCAACAAAAGCTGGAACATAAACTCTTTTTTCTTTACCTAAATCATCATATTCTAGATGTTTTTCTAGTAACTTAACAATTTCCTTATAAGTTGCATTATTAGCTTTACGGTCCCTATAAATATTATAGTAATATATCTTTTTAACCTTTTCTTCTTTAGTTAATTCTTCAATATTTTTCACATAAGCCTTACACCAAGGACATTCAGGAAAACCAATATATAAAATACCAGTACCATTTTTAAGCAAATCAACAGCTTTTTCTCCTGTTATTCTTTCATATGGATTTACTTTAGAAATTTTATATTTACTAGCAAATCTTCTCGAATCAGGTGTTACTCCGCTAAACTTTTGACTATAAATTAAAGATCCTAGTACCACTATTACTAGTATTATAAATAATATACGTTTTGTCTTCATTTTAACTCCTATATAATAATATAAGCTTATTTATCTAAATTTTCAAGGCTATAAAGCATTTTAATTTTCTTTATCGTAGTTTCAAGTAATTCATCTAGTTCTTCTTCTGTATAGTATTTATAATCTGAATCTATTTTCTTAATATGATTATTATAATTAATACTATCTTCAATATCCTTAAGATTTAGACTTATCTTCTTAGTAAAATTAATATCTTTAAGATATTTGTTAGTATCAAGAGGCATAATATTATTATCGATATATTTATTAGCATAAAGATTAAAATCATTTTGTTTATCTCTTCTTGCTAAATCATGATCTCCACCAGTATATTTTTGGGTATAGAAATTTTCATTCCAAAGATGATCTGTGTATAAATGAATAAAATATCCGTTTTCAAGCGGATTACGAAGATGTTTTACTTCATCTAGAAAATTAATATAACTATTATGAATATCTTTATTAGGGTTTTCAAAATGCGTAATATCATGCCCAATTACTTTAGAGGCATTTATAAAATGAGCATTATTAATATCTGGAAGAACACTTCCAAGTAAAAAGAGTTTATACTCTTCATCATTATATTTAAAGAAGTTTTTTAATCTTTTAGCTACTTCTAAATGAACTTTCCATGCTGGCATACCGTTCTCCTTATATTAGTATTATACTTAAAATTAGTTTTTTTATCTATTCGTACATAATTCGTACCTAAAAAAATAAAACCCTTATAAAATAAGGGCTAAATACTAAATGGTGGACCGCTAGGGATTCGAACCCTAGACCCACTGATTAAGAGTCAGTTGCTCTACCAACTGAGCTAGCGGTCCATGAAATAATAATTTAAAACAAAATTATTATATCATAGCTAGCCTAAAAAGCTAGCTTTTTTTACTATTTTTTTAAAAAAGCTTTTAAATTTTCATTTTCTGGATTACTAAAGAACTCTTTAGTTGGTTTATCTTCAGCAATTACCCCGTCATGCATATAGATCATTCTAGTTGATATTTCTTTTAAAAATTTTAAGTCATGAGAGACAATCATCATCGTCATTCCTTCACTTGCAATTAACTTAATTAGCTCTTCTACTTCTCCAATCATTTCAGGGTCTAGTGCAGAAGTTGGTTCATCAAAAAGCATAAGTTCTGGTTCCATATTTAAAGCTCTTATAATTGCAATTCTTTGTTGTTGCCCGCCTGATAAAGAAGACGGATATGCATTAATTTTATTTTCTAGCTTAATCTTCTTTAATAACTGTTTAGCATCTCTTGTAGCTTCATTTACAGTTTTAACATTTAGTTTAACTGGAGCTAGTATAATATTATCAAGAACGCTCATATTTTTAAATAAATTAAATTGCTGGAAAACCATCCCGATATGCATGCGGTATTCCGTTAGATTTTTCTTTGTACTAGTATCAACACCTTTGAAGATAATCTTCCCACTTGTTGGTTTTTCTAGATAATTAATAGACCTTAAAAGCGTAGATTTACCGCATCCAGAAGAACCGATAATTCCAACAACTTCACCCTTTTCTACCTTTAAATTAATTCCTTTTAAAACGCGGCGTTTACCAAATTTTTTAACTAAATTTTTAACTTCTAACATTATTAAGCCTCTTTTCCATACATCCCACTAAATAAGTAAGACTATAAGTAATAACTAAATAAATAAGAGCAATAACAATTAATGGGAAGAAATAATCATATGTACGAGATGCAATAATATCACTAGCTTTTGTTAGCTCGACAATTCCAATATAAGCTCCAACTGCTGTTTCCTTAACTAAAGTAATAAATTCATTACCTAAAGCCGGTAAAATATTTTTAATCGCTTGAGGCATCACTATATAGCGCATTATCTTTCCATATGGAAGGCCTAGAGCTTCCCCGGCTTCTACTTGGTGTTTAGACACCGAATTAATACCTGCTCTTATAATTTCTGCAATATAAGCTGATGAGTTAATACCAAAGGCAATAATTCCAACAAGAACAATATTAACACTTGTTTTCTTAAAGATAACGTAATAAATAATCATTAACTGCAGGATACTTGGGGTACCTCTGATAATAGTAATATAAGATTTGGATAAAAAGTTTAATATTTTAAGTTTAGAAGTACTTTCATGATAATTACGGACAATTCCCATAAAGGTTCCAAGAATTAAACCAATAATAACCGCTCCTAGTGCAATTAAAATAGTATTTTTAAGTCCTTCTAAAATATAGTTATATCTTTTATCTTTTACTAAAGTATTATGGATTTTATTCATGATACCTTTCTTTTCTTTCTTAGGTTCAATATCCATATGTTTTAAAACAAAGTCATCTATCTTACCTGCTTCATTTAACCGGTCAATAACAGTGTTAGCAGCGTCTAATAGCTTCTTGTTACCTTTTTTAACAACGATACCAAATGAGTCTACTACAAGAGGCTTTTCAAGAATTTTCATATCACTGGTCATTAACTGTTTAGCGGGAATTTCATCCATGGCAACTGCTTCTACTTTATTACCCTTTAAGTCTTCTATAGCAGCCATAAATTTCTTTTCACGGACTATTTTAATATTAGGATAATTTTCAGTTAAATATAGATCAGCAACAGTTCCAAGCTGCACCGCAATACTGCCTTTAATATCTTCAAGTTTTTCAATATCGGAGTTTTTCTTAACCACTATTATTTGCTTAGATTTGATATAATCCCTACTAAAATCAACTTCCTCAGCCCTTTCTTTCGTATAAGAAATACCAGCGGCTCCCATATCACTTTTACCCGTTTTTACTTCACTAATAATTGAATCAAAAGCAACATCTTTGACAACTAATTTATAATCCAGTTCTTTAGCTATTTCTTTAGCTATATCAATATCAACACCAACTATTTTATCATTTTCATAGTATTCAAACGGTGCAAAACCAGCTTCTGTCACGAGCTTTAATTCTTGGCGGTCATCTTTTTCAGTGCACGCACTCAATGTTAAAACCATGGTTAACAATAAAAATATTCTAAGTACCTTCTTCATATTCTCTCCTTATAATAGTATAACATAATGATTTTTAAATTGGACGAATTTATAAAATATTTTTGTCAATAAAAAAAGTTACCCGAAGGTAACCTTTAATAAACTTATGAGAATATCATCATAGCTACAGTTAGAATGATAATGTTAACAACAGCGATAACTGCTATAACTTTACCTGCCCATTTAAGCCATGTACTATATTCAACTTTAGCAAGAGCAAGTCCACCCATAATAGCACCACAAGTTGGTGTAAATAGGTTAACAAGTCCATTAGCTGCAACCATTTCCATAAGAGTAACTTCAACACTAAATCCAGCCTTATGAGCAAGTTCTCCCATAATTGGTGTAGAAAGTGATGCAAGACCACTACTAGATGGTACAAGTACAGAAAGTACTACGTGTAATAAATAGTTAAGTGGTGCGAATACATATTTAGCTGTTTTCTTTAAGCTTTCAGCTGCATTAATGATAATATAGTTATCTAATTTTGTTTCGCTCATTAGCACGAATGCTCCTCTAGCTAAAGCAATAATTAGAACAACACTAATCATATCTTGAGCACCAGTAATAAATTTGTCGATGAATTTTTCTTCACCAAAGCCATTAATAATAGCAATAATAATAGAACTAATTAAGAACCATAGTGTTGCTTCTTGGAAATACCATTGTCCAAGAGGTACACCAGCTAGCCATTCAAGGTTAATTCCTTTAGCCTTAACAAAGAAGTTAATACCAAAGTCTTCCCATGGAATAAATGAAATAATCATAATGATGAATGTGATAGCGAAAATCCATAATGAAGCTTTTTGTTTTCCAGTAAGTTTAACATTAGCATCTGCGTTATCAGCATATGTTTCCATCATGTTTTCTTTTTCTTTAGCACTAAGAAGTGATTTAGATTTATCTTTCATTACTTTCTTAGCATAGTTCATTACAAAGATAATTGAAATAACTAAAGTTGTGATCCATAGAACTAATCCAAGTCCAATAATGATACCTTGGTTAACCTTAATATCTTTTGGAAGAGCATCAACAGCTGCTCCAACAGCAAATGGGTTAACGGTTGAACCTAAAACCCCAGATCCAGCACCAAGTAAGACAATAGCAGAAGATACAACTGTATCCATACCAGCAGCTACCATAGTAGCAGCTAAAATTGCGTAAAAACCAACGGTTTCTTCAAGCATACCATAAGTTGATCCACCAATTGAAAATAGTGTCATAAGAATTGGAATAAGAATTATTTCTTTTCCTTTTAGTTTTTTAATTAAAACTCTAATACCATCTTCAATGGATCCGGTTGTGTTCATCATATTTAGGAATCCACCTAATACTAGAACGAAGACGCAAACATCAATGGCATCACCAAATCCTTTAATAGGTGACATTAATGTTTGTGAGAAATTTGCTCTAACTACACCTGATCCGTCAACTAAATCTTTTCCAATAAATTTAGCTTCAGGAAGTAAGTATGTAATACCTGCTAGAACAAAAATTAATAATAAGATTATTGTAAAAGCACTAGGCCATTTAAAGCCTTTCTTTTCTTTTACATTATTTTGAATGTTTTCATTCATAAATAACTGTTCCTTCTTTCTCTTCAAGAGCTGGTAAAGCTTTTTCTAGTGAAGTAATAATAGCTTTTCCGCCGCTTTTTGCAAAGTCAAGACATGCTTCTATTTTAGGAAGCATACTGCCCTTAGCAAACTGTCCTTCACTAATAGCTCTTTCAGCTTCTTCAATATTTAATTTATTTATTTTTCTTTGTGATTCTTTATTGAAATCAAAGTATACACTATCCACTGCTGTTAAAATCAAGAGTTTATCAGCTCCAAGTTTTTCAGCTAGAAGAGCACTTGTACGGTCTTTATCAATTACCGCATCAACTCCTTCATAACTACCCTCATTACTCTTTACAACAGGAATTCCGCCGCCGCCGCAGGCAACAACGATAGTTCCACATTCAACTCTTTCTTTTATCACATCAAGTTCCAAAATGTTTATAGGTTTTGGAGATGCGACAACTTTACGGTAACCTCTACCTGAGTCTTCAACAAAGGTACCTTCTCCTCTTTGCATAAGTAAGCGAGCTTCTTCTTCCGTATAAAAACTTCCGATAGGCTTAGTAGGATTTTGAAAGGCTGGATCATTTTGGTCAACTTCTACTTGAGTGATAATAGTAGCCACATCTTTATGAATATTTCTACTATTTAATTCATTCTTAAGAGCTTGCCCGATATGATAGCCAATATATCCTTGTGACATTGCACCACTTTCAGCAAAAGGAATATTGTCACTGCGAAGAGCATTATAAATCATCCCAACTTGGGGTCCATTACCGTGAGAAATAACAACTTCATTACCGTTTTCTACTAGGTCTACGATATGTTTAGCTACTCCTTTTAGTAATTCTTTTTGCTCAGTCGCTGTTTTACCCAAGGCGTTTCCACCAAGAGCAATTACGATTTTACTCATTTTAAAGTCTCCAACATTACAGCTTTAATCGTATGCAGTCTGTTTTCTGCTTCTTCAAATACTCTGGATTGTTCTGATTCAAAGACTTCATCAGTTACTTCCATTTCTTTTAGGCCATACTTTTCAAAAATTTCTTTACCGATTTCAGTACCATTGTTATGAAAAGATGGTAAGCAATGAAGGAAAATGGCTCCAGGGTTGGCATTCTTCATAACTTCTGCATTGATTTGGTATGGATGTAATAAGTCGATTCTTTCTTTCCACTTATCCATAGGTTCACCCATTGAAACCCAAACATCAGTATATAGTGCATCACCTCCTTTAGTACCTTCCATTATATCTTCTGTTAGCGTAATAGTAGCTCCAGTACCTTCAGCTATCTTTTTACATGTTTTTACTAATTCTTCTTCTGGCCATAATTTTTTTGGCGCGCAGCAAGCAAAATCCATACCTACTTTAGCACATACAACCATAAGTGAATTACCAACGTTATTTCGAGCATCCCCGCAGAATACTAACTTCTTACCTTGAAGAGTACCAAATTCTTCATAAACAGTAAGTACATCGGCTAGCATTTGGGTTGGATGATACTCATCTGTTAAACCGTTCCATACCGGAACTTTACTGTGCTTAGCAAGAGTTTCCACAATATCTTGACTAAACCCACGATATTCAATACCATCAAACATTTTATCAAGAACACGAGCTGTATCTTCAATCGTTTCTTTTTTACCCATTTGTGAGCCAGTTGGCCCTAGGTATGTAGCATTCATACCTAGGTCATGAGCTCCGGCTTCAAAAGCACATCTAGTTCTTGTTGAATCCTTTTCAAAGATCATCGCAATTTGTTTACCTTCTAAATAGCGATGTGGTGTTCCGTTTCTCTTAAGTTGTTTTAAGTTATAAGCAACATTAAGTAAATGGTATATTTCTTCAGTCGTAAAGTCTAGTAGTTTAAGGAAATCTTTTCCTCTTAAATCTACCATTCAACATCCTCTCTAACAAGTGGCATAGACATACATCTAGGTCCACCTCTACCTCTAACTAGTTCAGCTCCTTCAACTTCAATAACTTTAAGTCCAGCTTCTTTAAGAACACGGTTAGTAATAGTGTTACGGTTATAAACAACAACAACACCTGGTGCAATACATAATGTATTAGATCCATCATTCCATTGTTCTCTTTCACTAGCTATTTTATCACCACCACCACATGGTATTAATGTTACTGGGTGATTTAGATATTTAGATAGGATTTCTTCTAGTGATCCATCAACTTCAACAACATTTAAGTCTTCAAAAGTTGTTTCGTCAAATCCTTCAGTTATTTCAAACACTTTAAGTGTTTTACTAATTGCAGGGTGATAAGTAAATGTATACTTGTCAATTTGTGTAAATACTGTGTCAAGGTGCATGAAAGCTCTAGATTCTGGAATATTAATAGCAATAATCTTCTTAATATTACAGTTAGGGTCTTTAAAGAAGTTTTTAGCTATTTGATCAATAGCGGCTGCTTCAGTTCTTTGAGATATACCAATAGCAAGTAGTTCATTATTAATATTTAGAACATCCCCACCTTCAATATGCCAAGTATAAGATCTGTCATAGTATCTTGGTGTCTTGCTATAATCTGGATGATATTTAAAAACATATTCAGCATAGATACATTCTCTATTTCTTGTAGCTGAATACATATGGTTTAGAGAAATACCTTCTCCAACACTAGCAAAGTTATCCCTTGTAAAGTATAAGTTTGGCATTGGTGCAGCTAGGAACATATTTCCTTCTGATGTTACATCTACTAGTGTTTTTTCTACATCTTGTTCGATGTTTGGTAGGTCTTGTACTTGAATACCTGCCATTGTTGCAAGAACCATATCCTTAGTGCTTGAAAAACTATTTAGATACTTGTAAGTAAGAGATGCATATTTAATTGTATTAATACCAGCTTCTTTAATAAACTGTTTAATAAAAGCATCCTTTACTCTTGGTTCCATATCAAGTGTTTCAGCTACTAAGTCTTCTAGATAAACAACTTCAACTCCATTGTCTTCTAGTGCTTTAGCGAATTCATCGTGTTCTTTTTGGGCGTGTTCTAGAAATGGAATATCATCGAAAAGTAATTCTTCTAGAGTATCAGGTGTTAAATTTAATAATTCACGTCCTGGTCTATGAAGTAATACTTTCTTTAATTTTCCAATTTCACTTGTTACATGAATATTACTCATTCTCTCTCTCCTTTTCTATTCTTGTTTCAATATAGAGTTTCTCTATATTCTATATAAAGTATATCACAACTCATAAATAAAAACACTATAAAAAAACTTAGTAAATAGATTTTTAACTGTCTATTTAACTAAGTTTTTCTTTATTTTATAATTACCGTTAGAATAATTATCGCTGAGATAATAAAACGATAAATCATAAATATCTTGAAATCATTCTTTTTTAGATATTTTAAGAAGAAATGAATGACTAAAATACCAGTTATAAAGGATACACCAAAACCTAGAAGGAATACTCCCGCATTACTTGATAAAATAGCAAAACCAGTCTTAGCTTCTTTAACTATAGAAAGTAGAACTGCTCCAAAAACAACAGGTATTGATAAATAGAACGAATAATTAGCCGCATCAACTCTTTTTATTTTACGGCTTCTAGCAGCACTTATCGTTGTCCCGCTTCTAGAAAAGCCTGGTATTAAAGCAAATACTTGAGTTAAACCGATAATTAAAGCATCTAGATAAGTTATTTCTTCCATCGTTTTTTCATTTTTTGCTTTAGAGTCACATAGATAAATAATAATACCCATAAAAGCTAAAGCTATTGCAATAATAATAAAGTTACCTCTAAAGAATTCATCAATAACATCTTCAAATAAAAGACCAAAGATAGCCGCGGGAACTGATGCTAGAATAATACTCCAAAATAGACGCCCTTTTTCTTTAAATGGACCATATTTTAAACCATCTATTAATAATTTCCAAAGTTTAGGGAAAAAGTAAATAGCAATAGCAAGTAAAGTTCCAAAGTGAAGTGCTATATCAAAAGTCATAGCTATATCTTTAGCAATAAAAGCTTTACCTATACCAAATAGGTCTCTTAAAATAATTAAATGCGCCGATGATGAAATGGGAAGAAACTCCGCAATTCCTTGGCTAATAGCTAAAATAATTATTGAGATTACTTTATTCATTTGTTATACTCCTCGATTAAACTTAAAAATTCATTTTTAATTCTTTCTAAAACTTCTTCGTTTTTAGCTTCAAAACGCGCGGTGATATTAGGCCCCGTATTAGAATATCTAACAAGAGCCCATCCATCATCAAAGTTAACCCTAATGCCGTCTAGCGTAATTGCTTCATACCCTTTACTTCTAGCATAATCAATAATACGGTCTACAACTTCAATTTTTAATGTATCACTTGATGGAACCTTAATTTCAGGAGTGGAATAGTATTTTGGTATACCTTTTAGATAATCGCTCATTTTTAAATCAGATGAAGCTAAAATTTCGATTAAGCGAAGGGCGGCATAAATACCCGAATCAAAGGCTTTAAAACGGTCATTAAAATAAACATGTCCTGAAAGTTCTCCTCCAAAAGGTAGATTATTTTCGATAACCGCTGCTTTTGTATAAGAATTACCCGTTCTTGACATCATGATTTTAGCACCAAGTGAATCAGCATAATCTAGCAGTGCTTTAGAGCATTTAACATCGGCTAGAAATTCTTCTTTAGCAACTTTTCCCATTAGGCTTTTAATAATAATAGCCATTAAGATATCACATTCGATGAAATTACCCTTTTCATCAATGACCCCAAACCTATCGCCATCGCCGTCAAAGGCAATTCCAAGATCAGCATTAAAATCTTTCACCGCTTGCTTAAGCATTAAAAGATTATCTTCAACACATGGATCAGGGTGGTGATTTGGAAAATTACCATCACTTTCTTCGTTGATAATCACATAATCAATATTAAATTCTCTAAAGATAGGATCTAAAAAGTTAGCAGTTGTCCCGTTACCTGGATCAAGTACTACTTTAACTCTCCTATTTAATGGTAAAATATTGTTTTTAAATAGTTCAATATAATGCGGTAAAATTTCTTTTTCTTCCTTAATACCAATACCCGTATCAAATTCTCCTTTTAGCATAAAAGCTAAAAATTCTTGAATCATTTCACCTCTAGCGTTACCACTATCATCAAATGAAAACTTAAACCCATTATCTTCTTTTGGATTATGACTTGCTGTAACCATAACACCAGCTGGAATTGAGTAGTATTCTTTAGCATAGTAAAACATTGGCGTTGTTACCATGGTTAAATCAATAATGTCAATCCCGCTATCTAGAATACCTTTGTTTAAAGCATTTTGTAATAATGGTGAAGATAAACGATTATCTCTAGCAGTAATACATTTTTTTTGATTAAATTTCTTGATATAAGAACCATATGCTCTTCCAAAAGTATAAGCAAAGTTTTGATCTATATCTTCGCCGTACACTCCTCTTACGTCATAGGCTCTAAAAATATTTTTATTAATTTTATTTGTTATTTTCATATTTACCTCATTATCTATATTACCATAAACTTAAAAGAAGTACATAAAAAAACCTAACATATGTTAGGCTTTTAACTATTTATTATATTCTTTTAATTTATCTAGAGCTTCGATTATTTCTTTTTCTTTACGGAAGAATTCTTTAGAGCCACCAGCATTATTAATTAATTCTTCTTCAGTCATATCAAGTTCTTCAGCTCTTTCTTTAATATGTTTTTCTAGGTCTTTATCAGATACTTCAATCTTTTCTTCTTCAATAATCTTATCCATGATAAGTCTTGATTTAAGATTCTTTTCGGCATCTTTTTCCATAGTTTTAACCATGTCTTCTTCACTTTGTTTAGTGATTTCAAAATACATAGATGGGTCGATTCCTTGCATATAAAGTTGATTCATAAATTGATGGAGCATTTGATGAGCTTCTTCATGAATTAATTCTTCTGGTAAATCAACTTCAGCGCTTTCACTAATCTTTTCCATAATATCGTTTAAGAATTTATTATCGGCTGCATTTTCTTTAGTTTTAGTAAGTTCTTCTTTTATATGTTTTTCAAGGCTTTCTTTATCCTTAACCCCTTCAATATCTAAATCAAGGAATAAATCTTCATCAAGTTTTCTTTCTTCTTTTGTTTTAACTTCATTAACTTTTACTTTGAAAACAACTTTTTGTCCTGCTAATTCTTTAGCTTGATATTCTTCTGGGAAAGTAAGTTCAACATCTTTCTTATCACCTTTTTTAAGACCGATTAATGCTTCTTCAAATCCTGGAATAAAAGTATTAGATCCAATTTCAAGAGCGTATCCTTCAGCTGTTCCGCCGTCAAAAGGTGTTCCATCTTTTAGCCCTTCATAATCAATAATAGCAGTATCACCATTTTCAATCTTACCGTCTTTAACTACGATATCAGCATAGTGATCTAGTAAATGTTTAATTTCTTCTTCTATTTCTTTTTTACTAACCTTTACTTCATCTTTTTTAACACCTAAGTTCTTATATTTCTTAATCTTAAGTTCAGGTTTTGTAATAAAAGTAAATCTAAAAGTTACACCATTTTCATTTACATCGATAATTTCCGCTTTTGGCTGGATAATTGGATTAATATCTTCAGTAAAAGCTTCTTTATAAGCTTCGTCTATTAATACTTCAACAGCATTGTTATAAAGAGATTCAATACCATACTTTGAAATATACATTTCTTTTGGGGCTTTACCTTTTCTAAAGCCTTTAATTTCTACTTCTTTATTCTTTTCTTTAAAGGCTTTATCAAGTGCATCTTCCCACTTTTTATCCTTATATTCAATATCTTTTGTTATGATTGCATTATTTTTTTTCGTCATATTCCCTCCGTTTAATTATTATATTATATCTTAGTGGTAAATGCAAAAAGCTTGTATTTAAAAAGACAGATTTATTTTAAACTGTCTTTTATGTTATTATTTTTTATTTGATAATAAACATCATACCATGTATATGCTCTAAAAATATTTTCCCCAGCACATACTTTATTATACCTAGCATCAAAACATACAACGGGTATAATCTTAGAAATATTATTAATATTATCTACTTTATCTTCTATCATTATACTTATATTATTATCTATACAGGTATTAAGCTTATCTTCAGGACTAAAAATAATTTTATCATAGTTTATATTATTTTCTTTTAACCAATTAATGACAATATTTCTCATTTCATTCCCTATTTCATCATTTCTGCTTGTCAAATATCTAGCTGTTATGATGTATATTTCATAGCCTTCTTCTTTTAACTTATCTATTACTTCAGCAGCAAATTTCCTGGCTGGTTCCTTTTTAGCATATTCATATAAATATTTATGCCAAAAGAGAGAGTCTAATTCTTTTGTTACATTAAAAATAATATCACTATCATATCCTTCTGGATTTACAATTTCCTTATTATATTCGATAAAAAATTTACTACCAAAATCTAATTGCCATTTTTCAAAATCGGTTAAAACGCCATCTATATCTATTCCTATTTTCAAAAATACCTCCTTTTTTACTTATGAAAACGTTTCATAATTCTTAGAGTATTTAAAATAGTAAGTAAAGTTACTCCAGTGTCGGCAAAAACCGCAAGCCACATATTAGCATGTCCAAAGACACTTAATAATAAGATAATTAGTTTTACTGATAGTGCAAAAATTAAATTTTCTTTTATAATTTTTTTAGTATAGCGTGATATATCAATAGCTTCAGTAATTTTAATTAAATCATCTTTCATTAAAACAACATCAGATGCTTCAATAGCGGATTCTGATCCAACTCCGCCCATCGCAATACCAATATCAGCTCTTTTTAAAACGGGTGCATCATTAATACCATCACCAACAAAAATAGTTATACCTTTGGTACTTGCTACTAGTTCATAATGACTATATTTATCAGCAGGTAACATTTCATATTTTATTTCATCAAGTCCAAGCTTTTTACCAATATTTAGAGCAACTTCTTTTTTATCACCAGTAAACATATAAGTTTTAATACCATCTTTTTTTAACTTAGTTATCGTTTCTAAAGTCTTTTCTTTAATACCATCATTTATATTAATAGATGCGATATGTTCATCATTAATATTTAAATGCAGGATAGCGTCTTCTTCGCAGTTACAAGCTGTTTGATTACCAATAATAACTTTTTTATTATCTAAATTAAAGGTTATCCCTTGACCTTCAATTTCTTTAAAGCCAGTGACATCACTGTTATCAATTTTTTCATCTTTTAGTTTTAAAATAGATTTAGCAATTGGATGGTTAGAAAGCATCTCTCCTTTAATTAAAATATCAATAACTTCATCCATCGAGTAGTTATTATTACAAATATCAATTGAAGTCACAGTAAACTCTCCATTTGTTAAAGTTCCTGTTTTATCAAAAATAATATTTTTAGCATTACTTAAATTATCTAAATAATTACTACCCTTAATTAGAATGCCTTTCTTACTTGCAACTCCAATACCTGTAAAATATGATAGCGGAACAGATATTGCTATCGCGCATGGACAAGAAATTACTAAAAAGGTTAGACCTCTATATAAACTATCTTTATAGGTTATATGCATAATACTTGGCAAAAAAGCTACAACAAGAATAGCAAGAACTAGAATAACGGGTGTATATATTTTACTTATTTTAGCTACTGTTGTTTCCGTTTTGGTTTTTTTATCTGTTGCATCTTCTAAAAGTTCTAATATTTTAGCAACTGTCGAATCTTCAAAAATACTCGTAGCTTTTATTTCAATAATATCCCCCATATTAATAGAACCTGATAAAACATTATCATCTTCTTTTACTGAAAGGAGTTCGCTTTCTCCGGTTAAAGCTGAGGTATCAAGCTCTGTACATCCTTTTATAATAATGCCATCTACTGGGATTCTTTCTCCTTTTTTAACAACTAAAATATCACCTAATTTTATCTCTTCAACTGCTATTTTAGTTACTTGGTCATTACTTTTTAAATTAGCAAAGGGCTCTTTGATATCTAGTAAATCTTTAATCGATTTTCTTGAATTATTAACAGCTTTTTCTTCTAAAATCTTACCAATCGTATAAAGGACAATAACCATCATTCCTTCCATCATTTCGCCAATCAAAAAGGCCCCAATACAAGATATGGTAATAAGAGCGTTTTCGTTAATAGTTTTACTCTTAATTAAAAGTTTAATAGCATTCATCGTTGTTTTATATAAAAGGAGGCTATAAGCTATGATAAATAAAACCGTTTTTATCGTCTTACTAACTGGTAAAAAATAAGCCAGTAATCCTATTAAAATACCAATAATTAAAATCGATAGATGATATTCTTTCTTTTCTGTTTCTTCTATATTACTTATACTAACCTCTGGTTCGACTCTTTGACACAGCATATTTAATTCTTTAAGACTAATATCTTCTTCTGATTCATAAGAAATTTTAGAGGTACTAAAGTTTACTCTAGCATTTTTAAATCTATTATTTTTATTTAATTCTTCTTCAACTTTCCTAGCGCAGCTAGCACAATCTAAATTATTAATATTATATTTATATTTACGCATGATTACTTCCTTTCTTTATTTTATGGTTGATATGTTCTAGACCAATCTCATATAACTTTTTAATATGATCATCATCTAAGGTATAATAAACTGCTTTACCTTCTTTTCTAAACTTAACAATACCACTATTTCTAAGTATTGCGAGCTGATGAGAAATAGATGATTTAGTCATATTAAGAACATTTGCAATATCACAAACACACATTTCGTGATTATCTAAAGCCCACAGTATTTTGGTCCTCGTTAGATCACCTAGTATTTTAAAAAGACTTGAAAGATTCATTAATTCATTATCACCTGGTTTATTTTTAAGAGCTTTTTCAACCGCTTCATGATGAATAATATTACAATCACAAGATAATTCTTTTTTCTCCATTTTGACCTCCATTTAGTTGAATGTTTGTTCAACTATATATTTATTATAGTTGAACGATAATTCAATTGTCAATAGTTTAAAAAATATAATTTTTATTTTTGTTAAGCAAATAAAAACCCTACCTCATTTACTGAGATAGGGTTATTTATTAAATGGTGCGAGTAACAGGAGTTGAACCTGCACGTATTAAACACTAGATCCTAAGTCTAGCGCGTCTGCCAATTCCGCCATACTCGCATTAAATGGTGGACCCTACAGGACTTGAACCTATAACCACCCGGTTATGAGCCGGGGGCTCTAACCAATTGAGCTAAGGGTCCGTACTTAGAAAGTATAGCATAACTATAATTCTAAAGCAAGGGGTCAACCATTATTTTATTTAATTTTTTTTACCCATAAACCATGAAGATTACAATATTCATAAACTTCAAGGACTTCTTCATTTAAAGTAACATCAATAACCGGCTCTTCACCTGGATGTAATTTATAGTGATGATATCCTTTATCGGTAACAATAACAACATCACTAATATAGTGTTCTTCAAGCATTGGATGCTTCGTTTCACCAATTTGCACATGTACTTTATGACCATCTATTTTAACATATGGAACATGTTTTTCAAGGGCCGCATCCTTATCATTAGGGATAACCCTGTCTTCTTTTAGTTCTTTTGAACTTACTACTAATTCTTTATCTACTAAATAAAATTTCATTAATTCATCTCCTTCATTCTATGTAAAGTATATTTTTTCTCTTCATTTCTAACAACATTAGTTAAAATGAGATTTTGGCGATTATTATATACAACGGCTCCCATAATAGCTGTTTTATCTTCGTTAATCTTGATTTCTTTTTCACCATCATATAAAGTCGTCATCGTTAATTTAATAATATATACTTCATTATCTTTAGCATTATTTTCACTTTGAACTGTTTTTGTCCAGTTAGATAAGGTTTCATAACTATTATTAGCATAGACAGCTTCTTTTTTAAGAATAGCTAAATTTCCTTTAAAATAAGTACCATCATCTTGATACCACTTAAACTTTGATTTACCATCTACACCTTTTTCAAAAACAAATTTATTAGCTTCATTTTTCCATGAGCCATAAAAATGATAAACAGGTTTGCGGTTTCCTAGTAAATGAATAGCTCCAAAAATAATAGCTACTACAATAAAAACAAAAGTAAAAATTTTCATGACATTTAGCTGCTTAATAGCTTCTTTTCTTCTTGGAGTAGCTCCCATATTTAAGCTTTGCTTAGCATACTGATTAATATCAACGCCATTAAAATTAAAATCTTGATTATTTAGTTTATCAGCATTCTTAAGTTTAGCACCTTCAATAAATTCATTATTATTAGGGTCATTAGATGGAACAAATTGTTTGTTTTCACTTTCCTTAGTTTCATCACTTATATGATGTTCTAGTTTATTTCCACAGTTAGTGCAGAACATATCATTTTCGGATACTTCTTTATTACATTTAGGACATATCATATAAACCTCCTTTACTCTCTATATTAAGAATATAATTTATTATATATTTTTTCAATAGCCTTTTTAAGTAATTGGATATCTGCTTGACTAGTTTTATAAGATAAACTAATTCTAATAGATGAAGTGGCCCTATCTTTAGATAAAGTATAGTTATAGATAACTTCAGAATATTCTTTTTTTGATGAACAAGATGATTTAGTTGAAAGTAAAATATTTTCCATATCAAAATATCTTTGAACGACTTCGCCTTTCATTCCTGCAAAAGAAATATTTAAAATAAAAGGATAGTTACTTGAATTAACTAAAATATGGGGATAGTCTTTTAAAAATAAAAGTAAGTCATCCCGTAAACTAGATACATACTTAAAGTGCTCACCCATCTTTTCATAACCTAACCTAACGGCTTTTGCTAAAGCACATATTAACGCAGCATCAGGAGTACCTGACCGATAAATACTAGTTGAAGCTCCGCCATGAATTAAAGGGTCAAGCTGAGCACCTTTTTTCTTATATAGAAAGCCAATACTTTTAGGGGCAAAAATCTTATGACCAGAAACAGTTAATAAATCAACATCTTCAAAATCGATAGGAAGCTTCGTAAAACCTTGAACGGCATCAACGTGATAAAATACATTTGGGTAATCTTTAAGTAGTTCTTTAACCCTCTTATAATCAGTTACTACGCCAAGCTCAGAAGAAACAAGACTTGTTGTAATAAGCACTACATCACTTGATAAATTTTCTTTAATAAAGTCATAATCTAATTCATTATTTTTATATGGAATAAAAATCGTTTTAAACCCAAAACCTTCTAGATACTTAAGAGTTTCATAAATCGATGGATGTTCATATAGAGTGGTCATAATAATATGTCCGCGATTTTTATACTTAGAGCATATTCCTTTTAATGCTAGGTTATTAGCTTCACTAGCTGATGATGTATAAATAATATCTCCCTTTAAGTTTAAAGTTTCTTTGATATTTAAAGTAGCCTCTTCAATTAATTTCTTTACCTTAAGAGCATCTTCATAAATACTATTAGGATTATAAAAATAATTAGTAATAACCTTATTATATGTATCTAATACATTAGCATCAACTTTAGTTGTAGCTGAATAATCAAAATAAGCCACTAGTCACCTCCATACTTTTTACTTTCGCTTTCATTATGCATCTTGATCTGCTCTTTAAGAATACTTAGAGGTACTTTAACCCCTTCTTCAATTTTATGCCCTTTTAAAGACCTTTTAGCAGTTAAACTTCCTCCTTCAACTAATTGTTTATTATCATAAAGAAAATAAAAGATATTGGGATTAATCTTTAACTTTTCCATATAAAGTCTTTTATTATAAAAATATTTATCTAACTGTTTAACAATCTTATTTTTTTCAATAAAAAGAACAGATTTATAACTCATCTTCCTGCCTAGATTTATCTTAATCCCATCTAAATATTCATCAGTATATTTTTCACACTCTTTAATAAAATATTCATATGTTTGATCATCACTGATATAAGCTAGATAAGAAAAAGTATCTTCCGGATTCTTCTTATTATTTAGTTTTACTTTATATAAAGAGGAACCATCAATAAAAGATGTGTAACTAACAGAATAAATATCTAATCGGTCCTTTAAATCTTTATTTTTAAAGAGAAAAGAATTTAAGTAATCAGAACTATCTTTATAGACATTTATTTCTAAATTAAGAGGATTATCCCCTTTTTTATTCTTAGTATAATTAATAAGTGATTCAATTGTATTAAGCATTTTCTTCATTCCTTGGATAAATATATAATTCATTATAATTTAAACTTTTAATAAACTCATGGGAAGCTTTAATATTAGAAATAGAGATATCCTCAATATCTTTAATAAGATCGGCTCCCGCACTATGATAGACACTCAGATTATCTTGAAAGCTATCATTTAAAGCACTATAGCTATTAGAAGCTTTAATTAAACTAGCAATGCTGTTTCTCTTAATGGCATTAATTTCATCGATATTAGCTTCTTCCTTAAAACTATCTTTAAAATACTTAAGAGCTTTTTCAAGATCTTCTCCAATAAAAGAGAAAACTAATAATTGATAATTACGCACTTCAATTAAAGCTAAATCTAAATTATCGATAATATTCTTTTCTTTAGCTTCTTCCATAAATTTAGAAGTATTACCAAATAAAGCTTTAAAAGTTATTAAGAGACTTATTTGTTCTTTTAAAGATTTTAAACTTTCAAACGGTGCAAAAAGCATTAGGCGTTTTTCTTTAACATTAAGATGCATTTCTTCTTTTTGACCATATTTAAGTTCATCGATAAAGAAAGGTATTTCAACTATCTTTTTCTTAGGAAAAGGATAGTTTCTTAAAAAATCTAACGTTTCCTCTTTATAATTACCACTTATTACAAGTGTCATATTAGAGGGGTTATAAAAAGACTTATAAATAGAAGTTAGCTCTTCCTTCGTCATTGATTCAACATCTTCCTTAGTACCTAAAATATCATTAATAAAAGGATGTTTCGTAAAAGCCATTTCTCTTAATTTACGATAATAATAAGTTGATGGTTCATTATCATACATATTAATTTCTTCTTTAATTATGCCTTTTTCTTTAAAGACATTTTCATCTGTTAAATAGATATCAAAAATCATATCTAAAAAGAACTTTAAATCGTTAATAAAGTTTTTATTATTCTTTTTACTAATATAATAATTAGTGACTGTAGAGCTCGTAAAAGCATTAGCGGATAACCCCCTTTTTGTTAACTCTTTAAAGCCCTTAATCCCTTTTATTTCAAACATCTTATGTTCAAGAAAGTGAGCTGCTCCAGGAGTAATATTATATTCCTTGCCATCTATTTTATATTTATCAATAGCACCACCAAAATTTGTTTGAATAGATACTTTATACCCTTCTTTTTTCTTACTTAAAGGTATTAAATAAACCTTTAACCCGCAAGGAAGTTCTTCGTAATAATATGCTTCGCCAGTTTTATATATTTCTTTCATTTTTCCCCCTAGATAAAGTAATGGATTTAATTAACTTATGCCGAATATTTTCCATATCTCTAAGACTAAGTCTCTCTATATTACTAATATATTCTTCAAGTGACTTAATCTTAAATTTACGTTTTATTTCTTCAGCATTAACTATAGCATTAAGAGAATCTTTAATACTTTCAGCCCTTTCTACTTCTTTTAAAATAGCGGCGTCTAAATCACTTTGTTTTATATCTATCTTTTCAACAATATTTAAAATTTCCTTTTTAGCATCCTCTATATTTTTCATCGATAAACCAGCACTTACATAGAAAAGTTTATAATAAATATTATAGGTACTAGAAACCGTATAGACAAAAGATTTTTCTTCTCTTATCGTATTAAATAAAAGACTATCAGGAGTACCTCCAATAATTAAGTTGAAGATTCGCATATCATAAATAAGTTCTTTAAGACTTAAGTTTTCTAAAGAATAGGTACTAAATAAAGATACTTGTTTAATATCGGCATCAAGCTTTGTATCTTCATTAATAATCTTAACATTTATTGGATCATAGGTTAAATTATTATCCTTAAGTAATGGTTCTTCTTTAAATAAGGGTTTAGACCCAGCATTATATAAATAAAAAGAAGCTTCTTTTAAAAGATACTTATATAAATCAAGAAGGTCACGAGAAGTCACATTTTGATATATTTTTATTTGTTCATCAATGGTTGTATAACCTGGCATAATCCTTGTTTCTAGTTCATCAAGAGCAATGTTATGAGGTCTTTCTTTACTAATATTTAGAGCCATAACCGTTTCTTTTTTTAGAATATTTAAGTGTTTTTCATCGAGTAAATCATTTATGAGATATGGCTTATATAAAAGATCTTTAATCATCTTTTTTATATTATCTAAATAATTTTTATCGCTCGTATACTCTTCATCTAAATAATTAAAGCGAAAACTAAAACTAATTAAATTACCTTCTTCTTTAGCACTAGCACTAGCTCTTAAACCATAGAGATTTTGAAGAGCTAAAGATAATTTTCTTCTTGAAGGATACTTACTGTTAATCGAAAGTAAATATGATTGTAATAAATCTATTTTATAGATTAAACCTTTTTCAAAAGGAATAACACCTTTAATAAGAAGCGTTGAGCTTTTAAATTTATCTGTCTTTATATACATAGAAATCTCCTAATAAATATTGTATCACATTAAAAAGAAAAAAGACCTATTGGTCTTCATATTTTCCTTGCTCGTCTCCTAAATCATCAAGAACATTTTCTATAGCTTCAGGAGTTATTAGTACTTCCCGTGGTTTAGTTGAACCGGTTTCCTGTCCAATTACACCTCTATCTTCAAGTAAATCTATTAAACGAGCCGCCCGGTTATAACCAATACGAAACTGTCTTTGAAGAAGAGATATAGAAGCTTTTTGCTTTTTGATAACAAATTTATAAGCTTCATCATAAAGCATGTCATCAGTATCAGCTTCCGTATTACCACCTAACATTGGTGCAGCACTAGTAGAAGCATCATCTAAATTATCAAAGGTTTTGCTATAAATAGCTTTTTGTTGATCACATACCCATTTAATAACTTTTTCGATTTCTTCATCTTGCATAAAGGCTCCTTGAATACGTCTTGCTTTTGATTCACCCATTGGTAAATATAGCATATCACCTTTACCAAGAAGTTTTTCAGCTCCTGACTGATCAAGTATCGTTCTTGAGTCAATGTTAGAAGCAACAGCAAACGAGATACGTGATGGAATATTAGCTTTAATAACTCCTGTAATAACATCGGTTGATGGTCTTTGAGTAGCGACAATTAAGTGGATACCAGCTGCTCTTGCCATTTGGGTAATTCTTTGAATTGAGGCTTCAACTTCTTTCGATGCCACCATCATTAAGTCTGCAAGTTCATCAATAATAATAACAATATAAGGCATTTTAGGCAATCCTTTACGAGTAGCTTTTTCATTATAAGAATCAATATTCTTAACCTTTTGATCAGCAAACTCATCAAATCTTTTTTCCATTTCACTAACGGCTTTTTGTAGAGCGACTGAAGCTTTTCGAGGATCAACAACAACGGGTGTTAATAGATGAGGCACACCATTATAGTTAGATAGTTCAACTTTCTTTGGATCGATTAAAAGGAGTTTAACTTCATCAGGCTTCGCTCTCATTAAAAGAGAACAAATTAAAGCATTAGTACAAACAGATTTTCCAGAACCAGTAGATCCTGCGATTAATAGATGGGGTGTTTTATTGATTTCCGAGAAAATAGCATCCCCCATAATATCATAACCAAGAGCAGCGACAAGTTTATTACTCTTTGTTTTAGCTCCTTCTTTTTCAAGAATTTCTCTTAAGCATACAGCCTTTCTAATATCATTAGCAAGCTCAATACCCACGGTTTTCTTGCCAGGAATTGGGGCTTCAATACGGGCTTCTTTACCCATATTTAAAGCTATTTCTTTATTTAAACTAACTAGTTTTGAAAGCTTAATCCCGCGGGCTATTTCTAGTTCATACTGCGTAACAGATGGGCCTTCATGAGTATCGACAACCCGGGCCTGAATACCAAACTCATCAAGTGTTCCGAGTAAAAGAGCAGCTTCTTTTTTAATGCGGTCTTGATTACTCGTAGATTCCTTTTTACCAGGCTTTAAAATACTTAAAGGTGGGAGTGTATAATTAAGATTTTCTTTGGGACTATCAAATGATACATCACTTTCTTCTGCTTCATGATGTTCTTCCGGAAGTACTGGTATATCACCTTCTTTTAAGACTGGTAATTTAATTGTTTTTTCTAAATCTTTAATACTTTGAATCGGACCATCTTTAATATCTTCAAAGGTTCTTTCTTCTTCTTTTTTACCTGTTAAATTATCTTTAATAGAAAGAGCTACTTCACTTGTCTTATTCTTTAATTTATTTATTAATTCATAAAGAGAAACGCCCATTAAAGCGGCTCCTCCTGTAATAATTAAAACAATAGAAAGGACTAAAGTAGCAATCTTACTAATTAAAACGCCAAGACTTATGGTAAGAAAGCCACCAATAACACCGCCTCCTTTAACAGGACTTGTCATACCCTTATAACTATTAAGAGCAGAGGTAGCCGCTAAAGTTTTCATTTTTTCATATAAAACGTTAAAATCTTTAGTATCAATATATGATACATGAGCAAAAATAATTAGCCCTAATAATAAGACATATAAAGCAACTAACTTTTTATCAAGCATATTAGGCATCTCATTTTTAACTGTCATATAAATTGATAAAGCTAAAAGAAGAGCTAAAAAGATTAGATAAAAGCGCCCAAAAAGATAGATGAAAAGCCATCTACTACCTCTTCCTAAAATGCCGGCTGGTCTTATAATAATACCAATACCTGTTGCCATAAAAAGTAGTAAAAAGAATCCAATTAAACGGACTTTATACTCTTTAATAAATTTTTTAAATACTTTGTTTTTTTTATCTTCAGCCATACTATTCACCTTTAATAATTATATCATGAACTTTTTATAATGTATATTTAGCTTTACAAACAAAAAAAAGAGCCTTGGCTCTTTTAGTAATCTTGTTTTAAGAATGTTGGAATAGAATCTCTATCATCTAGAAAACCAAAATCCATTGATTTATCTTGACGGCTTCTTTTTAAAGTAGCATCAGTAGATGGTGCTTGAATCTTAGGTTGAACTGGAGAAGGAGCTACGACCTTAGGATGAGCTTCTTTATCAAAACCAGTAGCAATCACTGTTACAATGATTTCTTCATTTAAATCATTATTAATAACTGCACCAAAGATAACGTTAACTGAAGATCCAGCTGCCGCTTTAACGGTTTCAACTGCTCTTTGAACTTCATATAGTGATAGATTAGATCCACCAGTTACGTTAACAATCGCGTCCTGTGCTCCCGCTACACTTGTTTCAAGTAAAGGAGAAGATACCGCATCTTTCGCTGCTTCAAAAGCTCTATCTTCACCAGAACCAACACCGATTCCAATTAAAGCTTTACCTGATTCTTGCATAACTGATTTAACGTCAGCAAAGTCTAGGTTGATTAACCCAACAACAGCAATAATATCTGATATGGATTGAACCCCTCTAAGTAAAACATTATCAACTTCCCTAAACGCTTGAAGTAACGGTGTTGTTGGTTCAACCATTTCGGTTAACCTATCATTAGGAATTAAAATTAATGTATCAACATGTTTTTTAAGTTCAGCAATAGCACCTTCTGCTATTTTATTACGCTTAGGTCCTTCAAACATAAAAGGCTTAGTTACAATACCAACTGTTAAGGCTCCAAGTTCTTTAGAAATTTCGGCGATAATTGGAGCAGCACCAGAACCAGTTCCGCCTCCCATACCACCAGTTACAAAGACCATATCAGCGCCTTTTAGAACATCTTCAATATCTTTCTTACTTTCCATAGCTGCAGCTTTTCCAACTTCAGGGTCAGCTCCAGCCCCATTACCATCAGTAAGTTTACGTCCTAATTGAATTTTAATATCAGCTTTATTTTTAGCTAGTGCTTGAGAATCAGTATTAGCGGCAATAAATTCAACTCCTTGAACACCATTATCTATCATACAGTTAATGGCATTACCACCACCACCACCGATACCAATTACTTTAATTACTGCTAAATGATCTTTATCTAAATCTGAAAACATTTTTCCTCCTTAAGTTATAGTTAGCCTAAGCATTATATTTTTTATTAATAAATTTTTCGATTTCTTCATCGCTAAACATGGAATATTCTCTATCTTTTAAACGTAACTTTTTATCAAAGTATTTAATTGTTCCATAAGCGGCAGAATACATATTTTCTCTAATACCAATTTCATTTATGCTTAATCTTTTAGCAATATAGCCATAGGTATTATCTAGGATATAATCAAAGCCCCGAGCTTTAGTTATTCCTCCTGTTACAATTATATAACTTATTTTGTTTTTTGTTAAGCTTTTAATCTCATTTTGAGTAAGCATAATAAGCTCAATTAGCTTATTTTCAGCTAGGCGTGCTACCTCTGCTTGGTTTAATTCAAGACGACCATTATTAATGGTACTCATTCTTAATTTAATATTTTCACTTGCATATCTCTTACTTACTGGAGCAAAACCTTCTTTTAACATTAAAGCATTCTTTTCACTAATATTAAACTGCTTCATAAGTTCTGTTTCAATAATAGATGAGCCCATATCAATCGTTGTGCATCTTCTAAGAACGCCTTTATTAAAGAAGGCAATAGATGTCATTTCACTACCAATGCGAAGGAATATACCATTATAATTATCAATATCACTATCAAGCATATTTTGATAATCAGCAACAGCGTTATAACAAACATCTACAACATCAATATTCACATCATGAAAAGCATTAAATAAAGCATAAAGATATTTTTTAGGAGTCGTTGCTATATAAGCTTTAAGTTTAAGTTTTTCCGCCGTTTCTCCTTTTGGATCATTAACCGTAACACTATCATCTAAAATATAGCGTTCTCCGTTTAGCAGAATTAACTGTTCTTTAACGTCAATTTTCGTTTTTTGAATTTCTCTATTAAGTCTAGTTATATCCGTTCCCGCTATAACCCGGTCTTCACTAATAATTTTAATTTCAGCTTCTATCTCTCTAATTGTAACATTAGAAAGTCCAATCGTAATAAGAGCTTTATCTATTTTAAGAGCCGTCCTCTTCTTAAAATCATCCACCGCCTTCTTAAGCGATTTAACAAAAAGCTCCGTACTTACAACTATCCCCTTAATCATCCCTTCACATGGATAATTATCTTTTGCTAGAACAAGAAAATCTTCTCCTAGCTTTTCGACTACGAGAATCTTAATCCTATTAGAACTTATATCTATACAAGTATATATTTTTCTCATTATTTATCCTTAATAAGATTATATAATAGATAAACTTTCTAAGCAAATAAATATATATCTCTTTTTATAAAAAAATAGGCAAAATAAAAAGCCCCTATTTATGGACTTACAATTAATGGCGGAGCAGGAGAGATTTGAACCCTCGCACCGGTTAATCCCGATCTACGCCCTTAGCAGGGGCGCCTCTTCAGCCTCTTGAGTACTGCTCCAAAAAAAATGGTGTCCTGTGAGGGATTCGAACCCACGACCAACGCCTTAGAAGGGCGGTGCTCTATCCAGCTGAGCTAACAAGACATCAAAGTTATTATATAATAACTTTTACATATTTGTCAATCATGCACGTGAAATATATTTTCCATCTTGTGTTGAAATAACAAGTTCTTCCCCTTCATCAATAAAAAGAGGTACTTTAACAACATAACCAGTTTCAAGTGTCGCATCTTTTTGTGCTGCTTGAGCAGTATTACCCTTAACTCCTGGTTCAGTTGCAGTTACTTTTAAAACAACTTTATCTGGTAAATTAATACCTAGAATTTCATTTTCATACATAACGATATTTACTTCTTGGTTTTCTTTAAGGAAACGTACATCATCTCCAATTGTATCTTTACTTATTTCCATTTGTTCATAAGTTTCAAGATTCATAAAGTAGTATGTATCACCATCGTTATATAGATATTGCATATTTAATTTAGAAAGTATCGCTTGTTTCATTTTATAACCAGCTTGATATGTTTCTTCGTAAATTGCTCCTGTTCTTAAATTCTTAAATTTAAGTTTAACAAAAGCTGATCCTTTACCTGGTTTAACATGCATTTGTTCTAAAACATATAGAATATTATCATTTTCAACAACAGACATTCCTGTTCTTAAATCATTAACACTAATCATTTTCTATCCTACTTCTTTTCTCTATGTACTGTATGTTTTTTGCAGAATGGGCAATATTTACTTAATTCTAACCTATCTGTTGTATTTTTAATATTTTTTTCAACACGGTAATTTTCTTGATTGCATTCTGTACATACTAAAGTTTTTGTTTGTCTACTTAAATTCTTTGCCATGTTTCCTCCGTTTCTCTATAGATTATAACAAATATTTAATTACTTTAAAAGTAAAAAATAAAAAGATATTAATTATCTTTCTATTTATTTAAATAAGTTAATAAATTAATCTTAAATTTATCTCTATCAGGATTAGATTTACTAATTAAAACTCCTTTATAAGTTGAAAGTTCTACTCTATGAGCTTCATCTAATATTTCTTCAGGTGTAATATTCGTTAAAAGAATAACACCTTTATCTAGGTATACGGTATAGTGTAATCTTAACTGTCCATGGACTTTAGCAAATAAGTCATCAGTTGGAAGTTTAAGTTCATAACTAACGGTATTTTCTTTTTTGTTTTCAGAAACTTGTTCACCTAGAAAATTACCATTTCTAATAGCTGGATAATATTCAAAGGTAAGTTTCTTATACGCTAGCATATTATACTTTCTAACCGTTCTTTCTCTTTTATGGAAAGTATTTTCATCCTGGTATTCAAATATATAATTCATTTTCATAAAAGCACCCCCTATAATTACTTTTCTTCAAATGTATATATATATTACCACAAAATTATATATTTGTCAACTACTGTCAAATAAAAAACTCTATATTATAGAGTTTCTATATCATTTGAGTATGGATCATAACTAGGAGTGTTATTATTTTGATTTACTTGAGGAGTTTCATTAACACTAGGAGTGTTATTATTTGTAGAGTTTACGTTATAATAATCTGCTTGACTATTGTTTACTGTACTTGGTGCTCCATATGGATTTAGATTATCTACTGGATGTACAGCTGGTTCAGCATAAAAGCTATCGCTTGCTGGATATGGATTGTTATTAACGGGAGCCATATTGTTTTCTTCTGGTGTTCTTTCATATAAATTATCATAAGTATTATAAAAATCTACTTGGCTATTATTAACAGTGTTTACTTCATTACTTGGAAATACTTCTTCATGAGGCATACTTGGAACTTCGGCGATATTATTATTTACTTCATTAACATAACTTGGCCTATTATATGATCCAGCTTCTGCAGGCATTTGATATGGGTTTACTGAATTGACTTCAGCATTTGGAAGCGGTTCAACACTTGGAGTATTTTCTTCATTCATGCCCATAATTTGCGGCATCATTACTTCATCTTCTTTTTCTTTTTCTCTAACGTCTTCAAAGAATTTAGGTGAAAGTTGTTGTGTTCCATGTTGTGGGTCTACTCCGCCATAAGGAGTCTTTTCTTGAGCAAAATCAAAATTAATATTTGCTGCAGGATCTAGTCCACCATAAGGAGCAGGTTCAGGTGCTCTATTAGATAGGTTATCTTGCTTTTCTTCAGCCTTAACCATAGCAGGAGCTTCTTCATCTTGATTAACAGCAGGTACTACTTCTCTTTCAGAGATAGTTGGCTCTGCATAAGTTTGTTCTTCCTTAATACTTTCGTAATTAGCAGCTTTTTCCGCAGCTGTTTCAGCTGGAGCTGGAGCTATAAATACATCTGGAGCCACATTTTCTTGAACATCTTTTAGTTCTTCTTTAACCGCATCAGATGCCATCATTTGCATTTGTTCAGTAGCACTTGGCACTTCAATATTATCTTGATTTAAATCATTTTCAGGTGCTAGTTCTTCATGACTATCGTCACCCTTCTTTTTTCCTCCTATTAGAAGGATTAAAATACATAATATTAAAACTATAGCTAGTACTATTAATATTATCCCTAGTGGCGTTTTAAAAAAACTAAAATCAAAACTTAAAAAATTTGTTATATTCATCTTTTTCTCCCTTATTATCTTAATATTAAGTTTACCAAAGCTAAAGCTTTTTAGCAAGATGTTTTATAACTTTTTTAACTAATCTTTTTACCCTTTATTTATATGGAAAAGCGCAAAAAAAAGAATCCTATCTGGCTTCTTTTTTTCTTTCTTTACTTCTCTTTTTCTTTTGCGGATGATAAAAAAGTTACTTTTTCAGCGATAACTTCTAGTCTTTCATTATGTTTTTTCTTTTCGTCATAAGGGTTTGATTTTAAACGGCCTTTAACACCAACGATACTGCCTTTTTTACAGTATTCAGCAGTAGCACCAGCTACTTTATCCCATAAAATACAAGGAATAAAATCAGTATCATAGTTGCCTTCAGCATTTTTAAAACTTCTTGGAATGGCAAGCGTAATAGTCGATACTGATTTACCATTTTCAGCTTTATTAAGTTCGGGGTCCTTAGTAAGCCTTCCAACTAGCACTAATTGATTAAGCATAACTCCTCCTTTCACGGCATATAATAGCAGTTTGCTTAATTTTGTAAAATGAATAAAAAGGTGATTTAGAGAGAACTTTTAAACGAATTTTATTTTTTTTAAAGAGAAATCTATTATTTAGATAATTATCATTACTTATTACTGATAAACATCCTAAATAAAAAAAGACTATTAAAAATAGTCTTTAAGAAGAGATGTTAACTCAACGGAATATTCAAGAGGTAGTTCATTTCTAAAAGTATCAATGAAGCCCATAATTATTAATTCTTCCGCTTCTTCTTTAGTGAATCCTCTTGTTTCTAGATAGAAAAGCTTTTCTTTACTGATTCTTTCAACAGCAGCTTCATGTTCTAAAATAGACGTGCTATTATATACTTCGTTATCTGGAAAAGCAGAGCTTTCTGCATAATCATCTAAAATTAAGCTATCACATTTAACATAAGAAGAAGCATTGGTAGCACCTTCTAGTATTTTAACTTTACCCCGGTAATTAGCTTTACCACTACCTTTAGCAATACTTTTACTAATAATACGGGACCTTGTATTTTTGCCAACATGTATCATATTAGCCCCGCTATCTTGATGCTGATGATCTTTAGCTGTTGATATTGTTATGCAGGTACCAGAAGAATTATCCCCTTTTAACACAAAGCCTGGATACTTCATCGTTTTAAATGAACCGATATTTCCGTCAACCCAGGTCATAGAAGCATCTTCTTCAACTAAGGCTCTTTTAGTCACAAGATTATAAATATTAGGAGCCCAGTTTTGAATCGTGCTATAGCGGCAACTAGCGCCTTTTCCCACATAAATTTCTACAACCGCTGCATGAAGAGATGAACTAGAATAAACAGGAGCTGTGCAGCCTTCAATATAATGAAGACTAGCCCCTTCATCTACAATAATTAAAGTTCTTTCAAATTGCCCCATATCTTGACTAGAAATTCTAAAATAACTTTGAAGAGGTCTATCTAAATGAACATTCTTAGGTACGTAGATAAAAGAGCCTCCACTAAAGACGGCACTATTTAAAGCGGCGTATTTATTTTCTTTATTTGAGACAATCGTTCCAAAATACCTTAAAGCAATATCTTTATATTTTTTAAGGCCTTCTTCAATAGATGTGAAAATAACACCTTTATCTTCAGCTTCTTTAAGCATATTATGATAAATCATTTCACTATCACGCTGAACGCCCATACCATCCATCTTCTTTTCACTCTCAATAACGCCAAGGTCTTGATACTCGCAGTATACATCTTTATTAATATTATTCCAAGACGAAGAAATACCTCCTTCACCTTCCTTATAATAGATAATATCATCAAAATTAAGATCAATATCTACACCAAAAGATGGGTTATCAATCTTTTTAAAGTTATCAAAAGATTCTAATCTATAGTCTAAGATACGTTTATCTTCACCTTTAATACTAGAAATCTTCTTAATGTTATCTACTGATAATCCTCTTATCATTTGATTATTTTATGTACAAGTTTCTTCACCTTTACTTCTTCTTTCGTAAAAGTATCTTTCATTTTTTGAAGTAAACTTTCTTTCTTATATTTTTTATAATTATCTTTAAAATATTCGGTTAAGGCCGCATCTTCTAGAGCAACTTCACTTCCTATATTGTCTTTATCAATATTATATTTAGTATTATTATCTTTATCTTTATGAGCTTTAAAAAAAGGATATTTTTTATTAGTAAAAATATCAATGCAGCTATCTTTTTCTTTCTTAGCTACAATATGTTTTTCAAAAGTAAGTTCCGCTCTTTCAGGAACAACATCATCAAGAAAAGCTACTTTACATAATTTAATCCTATCTAAATTATTATTTTCCATAATTCTCCTTTAGGTACTTAATAATAGCACCGGCACTTATTAAAGCACATTGCTTTCTATTAGGCTGCTTATAGATATTATCAAAAACGATTAAATCATTTAATAAATCAGCATCATATTCTTCTTCATTAATCATCGCTTCATAATTTTCTAAAAATTTAAGAGCATCATTAACAGTCTTACCAATTATATTTTTTAAAATAATTGATGTTGCTGATGTTGATATAACGCAGGCCTCTCCGTCAAAATAAGCGTCTCTAATTATACCATTTTCAAGGCTTATCTGCAAGCTGATGTCATCGATACATGTAGCACTTTTCGCTCTAACCTCCGCTCCTTCTAGTTTTACCTTATTAAAAGGATGCTTATAATTATCAATAATAAAACTTCTTTTAATATTTTCGTCCATAAGCCCTCCTATATTACGATGTCATATAGCTTATCAAGATCTTTGAAAGCTAAAACTAAAGCATCAATTTCTTCTTTAGTGTTATAAAAATCTAAACTGATGCGACAAGTATTACGCGTATCTATTTCTTCATTAATCGTCTTAACGCAGTGATTACCGCTCCTGATATTAATATGGTATTTATCTAAGAAAATAGCAACATCTTGCGGGAAAACTCCTTTAACATTAAATAAAAGGATACTGCCATGAATATCTTTATTATAAATAATAATATTATCATTACTTTCTAGTTTAGATACTAAGTAGTCTTTTAAAGAAGAACTATAGTCATAAAGAGTCTTTATATCTTTAGAAATTAAATACTTCATACTTTCTAAAGCTTCATAGATAGCACATACATTTAAGGTTCCAGCTTCTATATTATAAGGATAATCTTTTAAACTAAAGCCTTCAAAATCAAAAGTATCATTCATGCCTCCTCCATAAATTAGAGGTTTCATTCCTTTAATATCACTTCTTTTATAAAGGATGCCAAGACCTGTTGGACCATAAGCTTTATGAAAAGAATTAACGTAAAATGCAATATTTAACTTTTCTAGATTAAGTCTTTCTTTACTAAAACCTTGAGCCCCGTCAATAACAAGATCAATATTATAGGTACTAGCAAGCTTACTTATTTTTTCTAAGTCTCTTTTTTCACCAGTTGTATTCGTAACATGCGCTAAAGAGATAACTTTTAAGTCACTAAAATCAATCTTATCAATATCTAGTTTTAAACTTTTTATGGGAGCTTTAACAAGTTCTATCCCTATCTCTTCTTTTAAAATAAGCCAAGGTACAAAGTTAGATGCATGCTCTAAACTAGAAATTAATACTTTATCACCCTTATTTAATTTATAGCGGTAATATCCTAAAACTACTTGATTTAAACCATGAGTGGCTCCGCTAGTAAAGCTAAGAGTACTAGGACTTACTCCAAGATAATCTCCGCATATTTTTTTTAAATCTTCATATTTATTATTAGAAATAATACTATTTTGATAGTCTCCCCGATGGATATTAGAAGTATGACTTCTTACATAATCAAGAAAACCATCTTCGATGCACCTAGGTTTTAGAGTTGTTGCGGCATTATCAAAATGAATAGTACCTGTTTTTAATATTTCAAAATCTTCTCTAAACATTTGGTCTCCTTTTCGATAAAATCATCACTTATATCATGCTTTCCTTTTAAAAGGGCTTTAGCCATTAAAATAGTTGCATCTTTATAATTAATGCCCCTTGTAGCTAGATAATAATAATATTCCTTTTTAAAAGGTCCAATATACGCGGAGTGATTAGCTTCCGTTTTATTATTATTAACAATAAGATTAGGTTTAATAATACTTATGCCATCAATATTAATGAGTTTATTATACTGGTTACTATTGGAATTATTATTATGATGAATTAAATTAACTTCGAGATTAAGACGCCCTTCTATATTTAAAATATTATTATTAATAACACTACTAATATTTTCACCATCATGATAAATATTAATAATTAAATGGATATCATCTTTATTAATCATCGCATTATCAAAGATAAGTTTAGATTCATCTTCTAGATGGATATTAATGCTTCCATTAAAGGTTCTTGATAGATTATATAAATGTAATTCTTCACCACTCTTTACTTTAATATCGGCACTTTTTAAAAGGCTAATGTCTTGATTAACTTTCATAATTAAAACCAGCTTCCGCGATTTTTTCAGCTAAATCTTTACCGCCTGATTTAATGATTCGGCCCTTATCAAGGACATGAACATGTACATCATCAAAAGATGAGATAATAAGCGGATTATGAGTAATCATAAGTAATGAAGCATTTGTTTCTTTTAGATAATCTTTTAATATTTTAACAATATTTTTTAAGGCATCAACATCAAGTCCTGAATCTATTTCATCAAGTAAAATTAAGCTAGGTTTTAAAAGTAACATCTGCGCGATTTCACTTTTTTTCTTTTCGCCACCTGATAAACCTTCATTAACCCCGCGGCTAGCAAAGTCTTTAGCTAAACCTACCTTTTCTAAAGCCGTATTTAACTCTTTAGCATAAGTAATAATATTTTGTTTCTTAAGTTTAGCATTTTCTCTTAAAAGCTCAATTAAAGAAACCCCATCGATACTAATTGGGTCTTGATGCGCTAAAAAGATACCTTTTTTAGCAATACTAGCTGTATCAAGCGTTGTTATATCTTCACCCTTATACATAATCTTCCCGCTTTCTAGTTTATAAGCTTCATTATGCATAATAATATTCATAAGCGTTGACTTTCCAGCACCATTTGGTCCCATTAAAACATGGACTTCGCCATCATTTATATTTAAATTTAAGTTATCTAAGATAACTTTATGATTATTTTTAAATTTAAGATCTATTAATTTAAGCATAGCTCCCCCTCTAGTAGATTATAATACAAAAAAGTTAGCAGTGCTAACTTTTAAGCTTTTTTCTTTCTTTAATAAAATGTAGAATAAGCGTTACTATCATTTTAAAAGCTGGACTTAGTAAAGTATATCCAACAATCTCACTTAAAGAAATATATTTATCGACATGATGCATTCGAAAATTTAAAGCTTTTAAAGCTTCAGATAATCTTCCAAGTTTAAAGATAAATTTAAAAGTATAATAGATTGCTCCAAGTAATATTAAAATTAATACTATTTGAAGAGCAATCGATAACTCGTAAGGCATTAATCCTCCTTCATATAACTATAATAGTTAATCGCAAATAATAAGTTCACAGATCCAATCATTGGTAGTACTGCTCCAAGACATAATTTAAATTCCATAAATTGGAACAATAAATTTGTAAGTAAAAGAGTGCCAAACACAAAGATTAGAAATAAAGCCGTACTTGATGTTAGATTTTCTTCTTTAGGCAAATTTTTAACTGATTTAACTCTCGATATAACTAAACTATAAATAAGAATAATGATAAACACATTAATAACATTATCCCTTGTTTTAGGAATAAATAGTAAAGCTAAAGCTAAAATTAAACTTAGTAAAGCCATTAATAAATCCGTATCTAATTTGATTTTTTCTTTAGCTAGTAACTTATTAAAGAAAAAAGCTGCAATAATAATAAAACTTACGATTAAAGATATGCTTATGGCTTTCACAGTAATAGTTGGCATAACGAGTACGGTAAACCCAATAAAAATCATAATTAATGATAAAACAATATTTAAATATAAACTTTTCTTTCGCATAAAATCCTCCTATGTAAAGATAAAATAAAATATCATGATAGCTATTATTATAATGATTAATAGCGTTTGTACAAGCTTTTTCTTTCTTTCTTTAGCCGGATTCCTTCGCATTAAGAACCCTGGATAGATAGTATCTTGAACCCCAATGATAGCAAGAGCGATATCCCCAACATGACTTCCCCTAATACTCATATTCGTTCTGCTATAGTTATAAGATACTAGAATAAAAGGAACTTTAGCTGACATATCAAGAATTCTTGTATCTTTAACATCATTAGCTATTTCTGTTTTAATACCATAAAGTGAAGTGATAATCATATTATCTTTACGTCCTACAACTAAGTCAAATAACGGTTTAAGTGATTTATCAAACTCTGAGAAGTTATTTTCAATTGTTTTAATTTCACCTAGTTTATAGTCCCTAGCTAGGTCAAAATCGGCGATAATAACATCATTGGGCCCGCCCTTAAGTTCATTAATAACTATCTGCATAATATCACTATAAGGATGCTCTCCAACTGCTACTGCTTTATAATCAAACTTCGGGCTTAAGTTTTTAGAGCCTGATAAAGTTTCCGCAATATAATGAATACGGCTAGCTTCCGCGATAAGCGTAATCTTACCAGGATAATTTCTTTCTTCAAGCTTCCTAGCAAAGGATGTTTTCATTTCCGGATATTCATAAATATGAGGATAAATATTTTTATCACTTAGAGGAAATAAACTAGAAATACTTATATTTTTAGGTAAGTATCCAGCGGAAAATAAACTTTCTGGTTTAGAGATAATGGCTAGGTATCTTTCAATATCAAGAGGATTATAATTAAAGACAAAGATGATATCATTATCATTAAAGACTCTTTCTCTTTTTAAAAGGAAAGGCTTAATATCTTCATCATAGGCTCCTTCATCAAATCTTTTAGCCACGGTTTCTTCTATTTCTGGCCAAACCTGCGCAACGGTTGAGGTATTCATTTTATAAAGCTCAACGTGACTTGTGTTACCAGCTCTATCCTTTAAATATTTAACTCCTGAGACAAAAACAATTTCCCAGTTCGTACTATTTCTTAAGTATCTTCTAATTAATTTAAAATATTCCAGGAAGTAGCGCCCTTTAGGTGCTGTATTATCTCCTGATATTAAGTGAATACGTACTTTAACTACTTGTTCTTCACAGGCATGAACAAAATATCCTAAATGCATCGCTGATAATTTATTAACATTATTACCAAATGGAAAAAAGATATGGAGATAAGTTCCTTTCATTTTAGCATCATGAATAATTGCTTTCATCTGTTCATTAATAAATCCTTCGTTATCAAACATCTTTTGCATATAGTCATAACTAGTATAAGGATTAGGTCCTTCAGAAAAAACGCGATAACCTGATTTATCATCAAGACATCTATTATCATCAAACCCTAAATCAGGGCCACTTGCTAAAACAGTAGTAAATAAATAGTTATCATAAAGATAGTTAACATTAGGTGTTAACTTCTTATCATAAAGACTATAAGTTGTCTTATTTGTTTCAATACCATAACCATTTGCTAATAAACACACTGTTCTCATATCCACCTCTATATTAAAGTAATTATATCATAATACTTTATTCTTCTCTATTATTAGTATAATTTAATTGACTAATATTATCAATTAAAAAGGAAGCTAAACTTCCTTTAATTAATTATGTTATATGTTGATTTCAAATTCTTATCAATATTTATTTCGACATATCTATTAATAACATTATCTTTTAGTTCAAACTTTATTTTAACAATACTTTGACCAGGCATTTTCGGTATAATATTATATTCAATAATATCTTCTTTATCTGAATCTATACTTGCAACTAACTTAAAATAAGTTCTATCAATTATTCCTGCTTGCGAAGTTGTGTTAGATGGCATCTTTAGCTCAAAATAATTATGTTTTCTTTCTTTATTAACTTTAATTTTGTTAATTGCTAAAATACTAGTAGCCCTATCAATATCATACCTATATTTTTTATCTTTAAAGACATCCTTTATTTTCATCTTATCTTTATTATTAAAAATAAAATAAAACTTATCAGCGTCATAACAATCTAGCATGTATTTAAATACCTCATCTTCATAAAATAAGTTATTTTGGCTGCAATTTTTTTCATAATCAAAAGTTATAGTAGGATTACGAGTTTTAATTAATTCATCCATTTGTTTATTATATAAATGCTTTCGATATAAAATTAAAAACCCAAGAATTATAAAGATAAATGTTATTATAAAAACGATAATTTTATTCATAGTCTTCTTTGAATAATTATCTTTATATAATATTAAATCTTCAAAGAAGAGATTTATTTTATTAATATTTAAAAGAATTAATAATATAAAAGCACCACTAAAATTCAAAATAAAATCATCAATATCTAAACTTCCTACTTTTGTATAATACTGAGTAACTTCACATCCAGCACATAACAAGAAAGTTATTAAAATAATCACTAGGCTTTTGCATTTACCAAAATATTTTAAAAATAAGACTACTGGCATAAATAAAATAAAATTACCTAAAAGATTAGCTATAACATTGATATTCGAAACTGAATTAAAATTCTTAATAAATAAACCAATTGATTTAAAAGGAATTAAATTAATTTCAGGAATGATTCTATTTCTATGTAGTCCTTTACTCAAAAACAATATATAAATAAGAAGGAAAAAATACAAAATAAATATTATAAAAGAATATTTCTTGTCTTTCTTATGAGAACCATATATATAAACAATTAACCCTAAAGCAGTATATAAAGCAATTAATATATAATAATGCAATAAATTACTAAAAGTAATTAAAATCAGTAAAAAAGCACTAATTATAATAAATATTAAACTTTTATTATTTTTCATTAAAAACCTTTCTAAAAAATAGAGGGGTTCAAATCCCTCTTATTACTTTATTTATTATCTACAGTAGCTATGAAATGCGCTGGGCATAATATTTTAACATAATACTTTGAAGATGAAGATAATCCACCAGCTTCTACTTTTCTGGTTATATGGTTATCTAAATGTTCTCTTGTTAATCTACTAATCTTTTCATATTTTACAATCTTATCTTTTCTAAACCAACCAGTTCTTTCATAAACTTCTACTTCTATAGGCTCATCTGCTTTTGTAAATACTATTTTTAATTTACTTGTAGCTGAAAATAAATAATTAGAATATAAGTCACTATATACAGTTGCACCACTCATCTTATATGCGCCCTTACTCCACGACCAAACATCTTTCGGTTTTTTTTGTTCCTTTTAAATAAAGGTTGCTAAAATATGTTGGGTTAGTGGTAACGCCTATTAATTCGTTATTAGCTTCAGCAGCTAAAGCAGTATTATTAAGACTTAATAAAAATAATACGCCTAGAAATAATAAAAATTTACCAAAAAGTTTTTTCATTTAATTCTCCTTTCTAATTTTAGAATAGCACCTTTTTTAAAAAAAATAAAGAATATTATCAATTAAAAAGGAAGCTAAACTTCCTTAAAATTCTTTATTATCTTTTTGTTTCTTTAAGAAAATAGCTGCTCCCATAATGGCGCCAACTCCTGCTACGATAAGACCATATTTATAAATCTTATGAATACTTTCTTTGTCGGTTACTAATCCCGTTTCATTCTTATAGATACTACCTTCTATATTTTGATTATTATTAAAAGCTAGAACATTAACGGATAAAAGAATAGCCACTATTAAAAGTAATTTCTTCATTTTTCCTCCAAATAATATTTATTAATTAAGTTTAAATTATCATCGAGCTCTAAAACAAGAGGCCTACCTGTTGATACTTCTAGGCTAGTAATATCTTCATCTTTAATATTTTCTAGATATTTTAAAAGAGCCCTGATACTGTTACCATGAGCAACGACCAAAACATTTTTATTATCCCTTAAATCTTTTTCAATATGTTCTTTATAATAGGGTAAAACTCTTTCAAGGGTTAGTTTTAGATTTTCCGCTCTTGGAATCTGAACTCCTTTATACCTATCATCTTTTAATAAGTTGTTTTTTTCTTCACTTATTAAAGGTGGAAGTATGTCATAGCTCCTTCTCCACATATGGACCTTTTCTTCGCCGTACTTTTTCTTCATCTCATCTTTATTTAAGCCTTGTAAAGCACCGTAATGTCTTTCATTAAGCTGCCAGGCTTTCTTTACTTCTTTATAAAGAATATCGCTTTCATCCATGATATAAAAAGCTGTTTTAATCGCTCTTTTTAAAACGGAAGTATAGATTTTATCAATAGAGATACCCTTTAAAAGTTTTCCTGCATGTTTTGCTTCTGTAATTCCTTTTTCACTTAAATCAACATCGGTCCATCCCGTAAATAAATTTTTCTGATTCCAAAGGCTTTCTCCGTGTCTTACTAAAATTAATTTAACCATAATGCTCCTTAAAAATTAAAATATTTCATATTACCACGAGTATTAGTGTAGTAGGAAACATCTTTAAGACCTACTTCTTCTAAAGTAATTTCACCCTTTAAATAAGCTTTACTTTTTTCATAAAAAGTAAAGAACTCATCAAGTGACTCTTTATATAAATCATTAACGGACTTGTGGTATTCAACTCCTGTAACTGGATCTAACCACATCTTATTCATCCTATTTAAAACATCACTTTCAATCGTGTGTAAATAAGGATTATCTTTTAACTTGTATCTTAAATATTTAAGTTCAAAATTAGGCCCTGCTCTAAAAAAGAAACTGAAATAGCGTCTTAACCTATATAAAGAATTAAATCTTTCACCAAGAGGATAACCATATAATTTAAAGCCAATACTATCTAGATACTGCGACATATCATAATCTATTGCTTTATATGGAAGACTATCTTTAAACTTCATATTAGGAGCATAATAGTCATCAAGCAAACTTTCAAAATACGAATGCATATATTCATATTTTTTATCAATCCCCCGGTTACCTGTCCTATAAAAAATATAAGGATGCATATTTTTATCTAAAACATAATGGGCGAGCATCCCGTAATAAATTTCATAAGCATGCGGCGTTTTCGAATCCTTTATAGTTGATAAAAGAGTTTCTAAAAATTCTTTGGTATTTTTATTATGCATGTCTTGACCAATATCGGTTTTTCTCTCATAAAAATAAGTATCAGGTCCTTGGCTAAACATCTTTAAATAGGTTAGATCTAAATTTAACCTGTTATTTATATCAGTTGCAAATTTACTATGCATTCCTGCTGCTGGCATTTTCTTTCTCCTTATATAATGTATATTTTTTATCTTTGTAAATTATATCATAATTATCTAGATAGTTTTTTAATTTATCATTTTTATCTACCACTAAATATTTAAAATGATATTTATTTAGAAATTTCTCATAATCCAGTAAATCATGAGTAAGCATATAGTATTCTTTTAGAATATCTTCTTTACCATTATTCTTTTTTAGATAAACTTCTGCCCTTGAATCAATATATGATTTATAACCCCGAAAGTTAACATAGCCTCCTTCATCAAAACCAGTAAAAATAGCTTCTCCCTTTTTCGCATGTTTATCAAGCTCATCAACTAGAGGCTTTAATTCATGGGTTAAACCAAAGTTTTTATCAGGCTTAACAATAACAAAACCAAGTAAACATATACTCATAACTAAAGCTAGCTTTAGATAACCCACCTTTAACTTATAATTTTTAAAACTATAACTAAGGGTAAAGAAACCTAATACAATAAAATGATTGATCGCTTTAATATGCATAAAAGCTAGTAGTGATGTTCCTAAAAATAAGTAAACAAAACGTCTTTTAATATCTAAATCTCTTCTTAATAAATATAAAGTAATAATAAAATAGAAGAAAATAATAAAAGGCGGATAATACTCTACTTGATATGGTTGTAGTTCAGAAATTAGCCTTGTCATATAAGGCGAATTTGACTTAAATAAAAATAAAAGCATATCTATTCCATACGGATTAATAAAAGCTACTATGATAGAAATAATCATGGTAATTATTAAATCTTTAACTGGATAATCTTTCTTAATCTTTTTCTTTTCTATATAAAAAGAACCAGTTATATAAGCGATTAAAATTAAAGGTATATAAAGCCAAAGTGATGCATGCATATTAATACTTATTAAAGATAATAAAGGTATATAATATAAATATTTTTTATGATGACTTTCCATATATTTTTCAAGAATTACAATAAGAACTAGCATAATAAGAAAACTAACCATATGAGCTCTTAATATAAGGCCACTAAAGGTAAAAGCTATAGATATAATGATTGACATTAAAATCGATAGATTGAAATTCTTCGTAATTAGATAATTAATTCTTATAAATAATAAATGCATAATTAGCATGATACAAACTAAAATAATATTTAAAAAGAAATAACCATGAGCATGATATAACAAATATAAAATAACGGAATACAAATAATTTTGTACTACTATTTTAAAACCTTCATGCATGGAAAAGGGATCGATATGATAAATACCATTCTTTAAAATATATCTTCCTTGATTTAAAGTATAAAAGATATCTTTATCAACTATATGCGTATTAAAAACCGTATTAATACTAAAAGAAAGGACAATAAGAAGACTAAATATCAGTAAGTATTTACTTTCTTTTTTCATTTTTCCTCACTTCATGTATCTTATAGCGAAATTTATAGGCATCAGCTGGAATATGTTTTAATTCTTCATGTAAAACCTTACCTTCATTTTCAGAATAGATGTTACTAAATTCTTTTATGATATTTTTATCAAGTCCCATATTTTTAAGGTAATCTAAATAATCGTAATAATCTTCTAGCTCTTTTCTTTGCATGTCCATACCAGCTAGATGGTTAATAATCATTAAATTAAACATAGCTGTATCACTAGCTTTATTTGGGAGCATAACTCCATCTTTAATAATATATTTATTATATAATTTAAAGTTACGTACTGGAAAACTATTTTTAATTGGAAAGCCATCCATATAACCAATACGCACAGAATCCATATCAATCATTTTTAAACCATCACTTCCAAGAACAAAGTTTTGACTATGAATATCTCCTAGATAAAAGTTATCAAGTCCGGCTTTTTCCCTAATAATACTCGCTTTTTCCATCATTATAGCGGCATCTTTTAAATATTTTACTTTGATGTCTTCACTAATTTTGGCATTATTTAAAAAGTTATCAAAGTTTTCACCTGGAATATAAGGCATCGTATAACCACTTATCTTCCCGCCTATCGAGACTAAACTTTCAGGAAGCACAAAAGAAGAATCAAATAATTCCTTATGTTCATTTAAAGAAGAAATCGTATATAACTTCTTATGAAAATATTCACCTTCATTAACATAAAAACGTTTAAATAAATCACCGCCTTCAGTTACTAAAAGTTCAGCTTCCGTAGAAATAATATTAGTATTTAGATAAAGTTTTTTTAATTTATTGATATTTTTCTTATTAAAATATACTACATTCATATTATTCTCCATCTTTATTTTAGCAAGAAAAGAGCATTAAAAAAAGCTAATTACTTAGCTTTTACATTTATTTTAAGGCTTCCATTAATGGAGGCACAATTTGTTTCTTACGTGATACAACGCCTTCAGCTTTTACTCCTTGATAAACTTCACTTAGATTAAAGGCATCGTGCACAAGTTTTTCTGACCCTTCACTATAATAAATATAAGAATCATTATCAAGAACACTAGTTACAAAAAGAAGGACACTTACAAATTCATCACTCTTTTTAATACGATTTAAAGCTTCAATAACTTTATCTTTCATCGCCGTAATATCATTTAAACTAGTTACAAAGATTTGACCAACACCAATCCATCTATTATCAACACTAAAGCGCTTATAGTCTCTTAAAACAATATCTTCAGCTTCAAGGCCTTTAATTGAGGCTCCTGCTTCAAACATATCAATACCATATTTTTCATAGTCAATATCTAAATCACTGGCTAATTTCTTAACTATATTTTCATCAAGTTTAGTAGTTGTTGGACTTCTTAAAAGTAAAGTATCGGATAAAATAGCACTCATCATTAAACCTTTAATATCATCTGGTATTTCTACTTTATATTCATTATACATTAAATAAAGAATCGTGCAGGTACATCCAACAGCCATATTACGGAAGTTAATTGGCTTATTAGTTTCAATATTACCTAGTTTATGATGGTCAATTACTTCGACAATTTCCGCATCTTCAATTCCTGTTGCACTTTGTGCTCTTTCATTATGGTCAACTAAGATAACTTTCTTCTTATATTGCTTAAAAGCATCTTTTAAATTAATTAAACCTAGAACTTCCCCTTTTCTATTTAAAACGGGATATGAAGAATAACCATAACTACTAGCTAGTTCCTTAAAGCTATCATAATAATCACTATCCATAACGGTTTTAATATCTTGTTTAGTTAAAAAGTTCGAGATATAACTAACCGATTTCATAGTATGAATAACAAAAGCAGCATCTTTACTAGTACTAATCGCATTAATATTATTATCTTCGATTGATTTTTTAAGATGTGGTTCTAGATAAACGCCATCAGTTAAAATAAGCATCTTAACGCCGCATTTAATGGCATGTTTAATAACACTGTAGCGATCCCCAACAATTAAGATCGTATTACTTAAATCTTTCTTTTCATTAGTAAATGTACTACTACGATAACCAATTGCTTCATAAAGTCCTTCAACGATATCATCATTTTTGTTAATAACTTCAGCTTCTAGAACTTCAGCTATCTTATCAAAAGAGGCTTTAATGTTAAATTCATCTTCCATAAAGGTTTCAGTAATATCTTTAAGATCGATTAAACCTTTAAGTTGTAACTTATCGTCAACTACCGGTACAGATGACATATTCTCTTTACTCATAGTTTTGTAAACTTCTTTTAGAGTTGCCATTTCATTTACATATAAACCTTTACGGTAATTAACATTCATTATTTTAATCTTGACATCATTAAGATATGATGGTTCTTTAACTTTAAAATAATCTAAAACAAACTTGGTTTCAGGATTTATATGTCCTAGCATATAAGGAACACAATTGTATTCTTTTGATCTTTGATTCATTAAGTAAGATGCACTTATTGATGAACATATTGAATCAGTATCAGGCTTCTTATGCCCAAAAACGTAAACTTTTTCCATTATTATTCTCCTATAATTTTTTTCCGCACATACGGCAGTAGCTACCACTATAGCCTTTCGTTCCGCAGTGACTACAATAAACTTCTTTTAAGACTTCTCTATTATATGCTTCATTCTCTTTATTTTCAAATGCTTCTTCATTAATTTTCTTAATCTTTCTATCATGCCTTGAAGAATTATTAACATTCATAAAAACTAAATAGCTAAGGGTTGAAAAATAACCACCCATAATTAGTAAAAGTACTATTTGAGCTGGTCCATCATTAATATCACTAAAGACAAATAAAATTAAATTATAAAGGCTATGAATAATAAAAGCTACTAAAAAACTTTTAATTTTAAATACTTTAGCTTTAGGACTTTCATACTCTTTATAAATGAGATATCTAGAATAATAATAGCCCATAAAGATACCACAGTAAAAATGCAGTGGTAGTGATGTAAAGGTTCTAAAAAGTAAGATAGTCTTCTTTTCATAGCTCATAAAATATAAAACATTTTCAAAAAGTGCAAAGCCCATCGCAATAAATGAAGCAAAAACTATACCATCATAGGCATCATCATAATCAACTGTATCTTTAAATAAGAAGATAAATGCTAGTAATTTTAAAGCTTCTTCGATAAAGCCTGATAAGATGAAGGCTCTAAAGATATAAGAAAAGAACCCCATCTTTTTACTTAAATCATTTAGATTAATTCCAAGACTATTCAAAGATCCAAAGATTAAAGTTATGACAATAGCAACCGCAAAACCTCCAAGTATGGCTTTAAGAAGTGCAAGAGGCCTTTCCTTAACCATATCCTTACTATAGATAAGAAAAAGTAAAAATAACGGGATACCAAAGCTTAAGGTAAAAATAATAACACTATCCATAATAATCCACCAGTAATAATCCTAACATAATAAACGGTGTAAAAGATATCCGGCTATTATTTTTCTTTTTCATTATATATATAGAAAGCGGAATAGCTAGAATCGTTCCTATAAGTAAAGCTTTAAGACCTGGAAGAAAATTTAAATAAAGTCCAGTAAAAGAAATTAATAATAAATCAGCTTCCCCTAACATTTCAACCTTCTTGACTCTTTTACCAATCTTTTTAAGTAAAAAGAAAAGTCCATAAAATATAGCAGCACTTATAATTGCTAAAAGAAAATTAGTAAGATTATAAATCCTCATATTAACTAGTAATAGAATAAGCATAAATATTTTAATAATGAACGGATTAATCTTTAAGTCACTAGTATCGGTACATAAGCTATAAATAAATAAAATAATAGCTAAAGAGACTCTTATTAAAAAGATAGAACTAGCAACAAAGCGAAATTTATAAAATAAAAAAGCACTTAATAAAGTTATTAGAATCAGGTAGTTTATCTTCTTTTTAAAGATTAAACTAATACCCAGTCCAATAAATGCGCCTAACAGTAATATTATTGTCCCTTTCATATTCTTCTCCTTTATTTAGTATAGCAAATTAAGAGAAAAAGAAAAAGCACTTAATGTGCTTTAAATATAATAATTAAATTCATCATCATCACTACTAGATGTATCGTTATTACTTAGTTTTTCATCATGTAAATCATCATCGCTTGCTTTTTTATTTTTAATTAAATATTTATAACCAAAGTATCCAGATCCACCAATAATAGCAAGGATTAATAATATTAAGAAAATAACTAATAATGGTGAGCCTTTCTTTGCTTTTACATTTTCTTTTTTATTAACGATAGTGGCATCAATAGTAATTGGATCTTCAGGCATTTCAAACTTGCCATCTTTAATTTCGACTTTAGTTCCTGAATCATTAAAGTAATAATAAACTTTGTCAACTTTTTTACGTGGATCTTTAGCTTCCACTTTGACTTCGATGATATCGCCTTTTTTAACTTCTTTTGGATTTTGCTTAACACTAATTAAAACATTTTTATTACTAGCAAGAGTTAGAAGAGCACCTCCTTCACTAGCGCTTCCTCCTTTAGCATCTTTAGAAATAAAATAGATAACCGCATCATTTGCACCTTTACTTGTTAGGCCTTCAATATCGGTTGATAAACTAGTACCGACAACTTGATAACCATTTTGATTAGAGGTTAATTTATACATTTCATCAAGATTAGAGCCTCCAAAAGTTAAGGCATCAACTAAATTACCATTTTGATCATAGCGGTAAAGGGCTCCATCTTTTGAACCAAGCGGTTTAATACTATCTCTTGGATTAGATAAAGAACCTGCAACAACAAGGTATTCTCCGTCTAAAATAATACCATCAAAGCCGTTATCTTCAGTACCCGTTTCTGCTTTTATCCATTTAACATTACCAGCATTATCAATCTTAGTAAGAACCGCTGCTGAACCTAGATTATTTATTCCTTCCCAGTCTTTAGATGAAGTTGAAGCTGTAAAGACATAACCGTCCCCTACTCTAACAGCGTCATATATTTGATCATCACCTGATCCACCATAAGTCTTAGACCAAAGGACCTTTAAATTTTTATCAAATTTAACCACAAAGGCATCATATCCGCCCATAACTTTAATCGCAGCTTTAGAGTCACACTTATTTTCACCAGTTGCTCCAAAAGCAATATATCCATCTCCCGTATCTATTGCTCTTGAAAAGTTAGCAACATCTCCGCCAAAATATGCTTCTTTAGTAATTTCACCTTCATTATTTAAAATAGCAATATAAGCATTTTTACATTGATTAGTAATAGCCGTTGATTTTCTACCAGTTAAAAGATAGCCTTCATTAATCGTCTGTATTGAAGTTGGTGACATATCATGTTTCTTTTGATAAGCTTTTTTCCAAATAATATCACCTTTTTCGCTATATTTAACGGTAAATATAGACCAGTAATCTAGCTTACCAAAACCAGCTGTTGAAGATTTAGTAACTCCCGTTGCTAGATACCCATCTTTACTAGTAACGGCGTAAAACCTATCATTAGTTTCTCCGCCAAATGAGGCTTTCCATAATTCTTTACCTGAAGCATCAAACTTTGCAATAACCGCGTCTTCTCCGCCTAAACTATTAAAGTCTCCAGCGTGGGCCGCTCCAACTGCAACACTTGATCCATCGCCTACACTAGATGAAGTCATATCAAAAAACATATCACTTTTATCAGAACCATAACTTAAAACGCTAGATACTGCAAGCTTCCCTTCCGCATGCATAATTAAAGGCATAAGAAGAAGGATTAATATCAATAATTTCTTTTTTAGTTTCATAGTCTCTCCTATAGTTTTAGTTTATCATAATTTGTCAATTATACTAAAGACTTTCGTACATAAATATCAACGTTTACATTTCCATAAACATTTATTTTACATTCTTTAACAACTTTAATAAAACCTAAGCCTTTTATAACAAGATCTTCACCATAATTAAGTTCAAAGGTTCTCGTTGGCATGTTTTTAAGTCTTTCACTTCCGGAAAAGAAAACTTTTTTAATTTTAATACTATTAGACATATAAAAAGTAAAACTATTCTTTTCCCCTTCTAGGTAATCTATCCTAAAATAGTCACCAATTAAAAGAGCTTGTTTCTTTTTAATTTGATAAGTAATTGGTTTTATTTCTTTAGATATTTTTAAACTTTTAGCTACTTGATGATCAATGTGAGAATTAAAGTTACTCATATCAACAAGACCTGGAGTATCTATTAAGGTTAAATCATCATCAATTTTAACAATTACTTCATCAAGGGTTGTCGAAAGATATGGAGATACCGTTAAATCCATATCGTAAACCCCATAATTACTAATCATTTTATTAATAAGTGTTGATTTACCAACATTAGAGTTCCCAACAACATATACCTTCTTCGTTTTCTTTTTATCAAGAATAGTCCGGTAAAGTTTATCAAAGTTATAATTCTTCGTACTAGAAACAATTACAATATCAATAAATAAATCTGGATATTTATTTTGATAATACTCGATAATCTTATCATCATTAATACTTAAAGGAAGAGCATCCCTTTTATTAAGTACTAAGATAATATCATTATCAAAGTAATTTCTAATTTCTCTTAAATCTTCTCCTTCATTAAAGAAATCACTAATTAAGAGTACAAGAGACCTCGTCTTATTTATATTTGATAATATTTCTTCATAATCAGCATGTTTTTTATGGGTATTAATATAGTTATTATAATGTTTAATTTGAAAGCATCTATTACACAGCTTATTCTTCTTAAGCGGTGTATACCCATCTTCCGTAATAGAAGTTGTTTGCAGTTCAACTCCGCATCCTTCACATTTTGCCATAATTTCTTCCTTTCCTCTACTTAGCTCTTCCTTTAAAAAGCTTTTCAAATAAGCGATTTACTTTCGTTGTTAACGGTTCTTTTTTGGAAATTGGATGCACGTATATCGCTTTGATTTTAAAACGTTTAGCACCAAATATATCCGTTAACAGTTGATCACCTATCATTAGCATCTCACTTTTTTGATAACCCTTTTCCTTTTGTATTCTTTTTAATTTATGCGTCAAGGGCTTTAAGCCCATAGAAAAAGCTTTAACTTTAAAAATATTACCAAATGGCTTAACTCTTTTAGACCAGTTATTAGAAAGAATATAAACATCAAAATCTTCTTTTAATTTATTAATTAAAGAGATAGCTTCTTTACTTGGCTCATCTTCTTCATAACTAGCTATCGTATTATCAAGATCAAAAATAAGCGCTTTGATGCCTTCTTCTTTTAGCTTCTCATAATCTATGTCATAAATAGAACTTTTTATTATATCAGCTTTTAGCATGCTTTTAACCTAGAAAATCTTCCGTAATTTCTTTTGTTTTTTCTGTATCATCAATTACTGGGATTTCTAGCGTTTCATCTAGACTTGCTTCTGGTACCTCGATTTCACTTTTCTTTGGTTTTACTTCCTTAACCACTAATTTCTTATTTGTTTTAGCACTATGTTTTGGTTCATGATCATCTTTCTTTTTACGTTTAACAAGAAGGATAATATAAATAATTAATCCAAGGATAATTACTATCATTAGAATAAAGAAGAAATTAAGTCTAGAATCTCTTTTAAACATAATCGTATATTTCTCTTCTTCACCATCAATACCGCTGACAATAATTTCAATTTTCTTACCAGGTTTAATCTTATTTTTATTCTTATTAACATCAGGTTTAATGTTAACTGTTACATATTTATCATCTTCTTCAGGGACAGCTACAACCTTAAAATCTTTTATTTTTTCTTTTTTATATTCAATTTTATAAAGATTATTATTTTTATCAAACTTAAGATTATAACCAATAATTGATAGCGATCTTAATTTTTTTGATATTTTCCTATCAACATTTTCAATGGTTAAATTATAAGTTGAACTATCTCCTTTTTCACTTTTAACCACTATTTGAAATTCGTTCATTCCTTCTTTTAATTTATCTGGTCCAAGAACTTCATAAGTGGCCTTAGTATCAGATGTTTCCGCTGATATTTCAACTTTATCTTTTTTATAAACAACATAATGATAGTTATATTTACTTCTTTTAAAGTTTTTAATCTTTTCAGTTCCAACAATTATCGCACTTAAATCACTATCAGTCTTACGATTATCTTGTCTATTAATATTAACTGTATATTCTAGAACTTTACCATTTTCCGCTTCAACTTTGATTTTAATTTCATTATCACCATATTTAAGATCAACTTTACGGTTACCATAAGAAGCTAGAAAAGATGCTGATGAATCAGTAAGCACACTATTAATATCAGCTTCAGCTATATCTGATCCAACATTTAAATTATATTGATATTTATTACTTTTAAAAGCATCTAGTTTTTCATCATTTATCTTAATACTATCAAGGGTATTAACATTAGATACTATCTTGATTTTTTTATTAAGATCACTAATAGGTTTTAAAATAGATTCTCCGTATTTAACAGTAGCATCAAGAGATAATAGAAATTCTCCTCTATTACTACTTGGAGCTGTTAAAATAATTTGGGCCACGGCTTCCCCGTTTTTTATTTCTTTATCGCAGACTATTTTCTTATCTTGATAAACACATTCACTAGCGCCTCTAATGCTATACTTAACATTGTTATTATTGATTTTAATGTTAAGTGCACTTACTTCTTTAATTGTTGTTGTTTCACTAGCTAATACAAGGTCATACGAAGCTTTTTCACCAAAAGAAATGGTATCACTTCCCTTTAAATTAAATTCAGCCGTGGCTAAAACATTAAGACTTGTAAAAGCTACTAGCGTTAATAATAAGTATTTTATTCTTTTCATTATTCCTCCTAATTAGCAATCTTATGATGGGAAACAATTGATGGATTAAGTTTATCAAAGATATAACCATGGTTTTTAGCATATTCAATAACGGCATCTACTGAATCAACACTTTCTTGATAAATATCATGATATAGTACGACATTTGGTCTATCTTTTCGAAGACCATTAATAACATTGCGTGATAAATTTTCTCTAATACGTTTTCCGCCAGTAGCATCCCCTGATGAGATATTCCAGTCATAATAATGATATCCTTTAGCCGTTAACTCTTTAGCTATTTGACTTACAATACCTTTTTGATATCTTCTGGATACTGTATTACTACTACCTCCTGGGAAGCGATAATATTTAGTATGGAAACCACATTCTTGATAGATAAGTTGATCTACTTTATTAAAGTCGTTATAGAAAGATTCCATACTTTGATAAACATCTTTGTAATTATGAGTAAACGTATGAATACCCATTTGATGGCCTTCCTCGCAGGCTCTTTTTATAAGTGATCTATCACCTCTTCCGGTTACAAAGAAACTCACTTTAATATTATGTTTTTTAAGTTTATCAAGAAGTTCTCTAGTTGTTGAAGTTCCAGGTCCATCGTCAAACGTTAGATAGATAACCCCTGTTTTAGCAATTCCTGGTTCTGATACATAAATAGTTGCTTCTTTTGTTGTTTTATTACCAGCTTTATCTACTGCTACTACTTCAATTACTTGTTTACCTATCTTTTCAGCATAATAATTTTTAAGCTCAAGTTTTATTTCTTTATCACAGTTATCTTTAACTGTAAAATAAGGCTTTTCCCCTTTTGTAATAGCTTGTACTTCTGATCCTTCAATAACGGGAGCTTCTTTATCTTGATACTTAATAAAGCGTGTTAACTCTTTTTTATTATCATTTTTATCAACTGCTGTATAAATTATCTTATCATCATATACTTTCGTAGTTAAACGAGGCTTTTTATCATAGTTATCAATTGTTTCAGCTCCTTCATCTACATATTTAGCTCCAGGACAAAGATAAATCGTTTCCTTTCCTTTAAGTTTAATATCAGGAGCTGTTAAATCCTTAACCACTATCTTTTGTTTTCTAGCTAGTAAGCCTTTACCATATACTTTGGTAAATGTCCTTTCTGTACTAGTATCAAAATCTTCTTTAGCACCGAGTTTAACATATTTAGTTCTCATATTCTTATATTTGTATAAAGAAAAGATTAAGATAAGTACAAAAAGTGCAATAATACCCGCAATAATATATTTCTTCATATTACTCCTTATTATCTAATATTATAATACATATTATAAATAAAAAAAAGTTATAACAGCCTTTATTAGCTTTATTAAAGATATTTTAAAAGACAAGAAAAAAGCCTTAAAAATTTAAGACTTTTATTTATTAAATAACATAAGGATTACTTTGTGAACCATCTCCAGCAAGAAGCGGAGCCGATGGGGCTATCGTGATAGCAGGGCGCACGCCGCTCGTGCTCGCCACGATGTTGAGGCTCAGGTTGCCGTCGCTATCCACGTGCAGCACGCGCGCATTGCCAGAACTAGCCCAGTTACTAGGCGAAAGGAGCCAATAATATTGATTTGTATATAAATAGAAATTAGTATTATTACTTGTTGCCCAGTTTGTCCCTGCTAGTATTGTTTCATCTATTGTTAATAATCCAACTGGATATGTTAATTTTCTATTACCTGCTTCTAAGCCGTAACTATCATTACTAGAACACCTTGTGCTAGGTTTATGTTGTTTAGCATTTTGCATATAAATTATATCATTACCACTTTTAGTTTCTGTTCTATCTCCGCAGTAAATTGAACGTTTATCTAAACTTGATTCAAATCCATTATCTTTGATATTTGTTTTATACCAATTATCAATATATTGTATCCAACATGTTTTTTTGCTTTATAGGATGGATTAAATTGACTTGTTCCAATTTGCGTATCACTTCCTGTTGTATTTGTACATTTTCCATTTACTGGAGATCCATTATATACGACTCTTACTCCTCCAGTTTCTGTTGTTCTTAATATCTTCCAGCAATAGTTTGCAAATAATAAGTTATTCTTTAGGTTATGTGTTCCTCTAAAGAAGTATACAGGATGTGTATCATTCTTTGTTTCATCAAATAGATATACTCCTTCACCGTTTGTTTCAGAGTTTACTTTAGAATAATCTATACCTTTATCTTTATCATTACCTAAAGATTGTTCTTTGATTTTATCATATAGTCTTTGGGCTTTAACTACTTTTCCTTGCATGCCTTTACCAACTTTTGCTTTTGTCCATGTAGCTCTAAAGATAACATCTTTTTCTGGCATTTCAATATAATCTTTATTAAGATATTTAGCATCTGTTATAAGTTCATATCCTTGGAATAAGTATCCTTCACATGTTGCCTTTCCTTTGATAAGTGCTATCTTTTCAAATGGTCTATGACTTGTAGTCTTTTCTAGTCCTTTAACAGTACATCCTTTAGGACTATTTGCTTCATAGATTACTTTATAAGCATCTTTTAATATTGGGGTATCACTTGATATTTGATCATCCTTTTCTTTTTCAAATGTTGTTTTAATATCGATGCCTTTATTAGTTTTATAGAATTCTTCTCTATCTCCAACATGGTCTAGTTCGATTTCAAGTGTAGCTTTTGTTCCTGACCTATAAGTTCCAAGGTTCCATGTAACTTTATCACCTTCTAGTTTTACATCACCTTGGCTTGCTTTTATTTTCGTTGCATTTCCTTTGAAATGCTTTGAAATATAGTCAGTTATTATAAAGTTATCATAGATGATTGGGTTAGCTCCAGCTTCAAATAAAACATTATTTAAGCCTTTCATATCAGCTGGAAACTGTCTTTCTGATATGGCTTTTATAGAATCATGTATTTGATCTCCCATTTCATATTGAACAGCATTTATATTCATATAAGGATACTTTTGTTTTAACTCATTATATACTGCTACTTCATTTGGTGTTTCTTCATTAGGAAATCCATCAGTTAAGAATAGAAGTACTAGGTCTTTGCCTTTTTCTTTTTTGTAGCCTTCAAGTAGCTTATTAGCTTCTTCTAGACCCGCTTTATAGTTAGTCATATCTCCTAAAGATAAGTAATTTACCTTTTGTAAGAACTCATCTTTATTAGATGTAAAGCCTGATACACGTGTAGCAGATGATTCAAAAGTTATTAAAGCGGCTTTATTTCGTGGGTTACTTAAAATAGCAGTTGCTAAGTCTGTTGTATCTTTCTTAACTTGATTTAGTTTATCTCCGAACATTGAACTTGATATATCTAAAACAAAAATAATATCTTTAGCCTGACTACTTTCCTTCATAATTGATTCTACATCAATTGTTATTTTTGCTTTACCTTCTCCAATCCATTTAGCAGATTTATCCACCTTAAACGAACCTGGTTCTTTCTTGTCATAATTTAAGTTTTGTGACTTAAAAGTAACCTTTGGAATAGGTTTTAATTCTGATAATGTTTTATTAAATATTAGGAATCCTATTATTAGAAATATTCCAATTATTAGATATTTTCTTTTCTTCATAAAGGCCTATCCTCCTTTCTCTAGTATATATATATATATATAAGGTAAAGGTTTTAAACAAAATAAAATACTCAGTTTATGTCAAACTGAGTATTTCTTTGTAAATATTTTAGATATTCTTCATTATTTTTAGCATATGGTCCATACAAAATGTCTTCTTCAGTATAAGTTTTATTTCCTTTAACAAAAGACATAATAATGTACCACTTTTTATCAAAGATAGCTTCTTCTTTATCAATGATATAGCCTTTTTCTAGCATATGTTTTCTTACTATTTCAGGATTTTTATGAGGCGATAAAACATATTGCGAAGATACCGGTTTTTCTAAAATATCTCTTATTAGATAGCCACCCATACCAGATATAATAATAGTATCAAACTCTTCCTTAATATCTTTTAAACCGTCGCTTCTAAAAACAGGAATATCAAGATGATATGTCTTGATATTGTTTCTAGCTACTTCACAGATATTTTCTTTAATATCTGAAGCTGATACATCAAAGCCTTTTTGTTTTAAGTAAATAGCTAGATAAGCATGGTCACACCCAAGATCTAAAACTTTCGGTCCATAAACAAAAGAGGCGATAGCCTCTAATCTTTTACTTAGCTTAATCAATTAGAAAATCCTTTAACTTTTTACTTCTTGATGGATGTCTTAATTTTCTTAAGGCTTTAGCTTCAATTTGACGAATTCTTTCTCTTGTAACGCCAAAGATTTGACCCACTTCTTCCAGTGTTAAAGTATTACCATCTTCTAGACCAAATCTGAGTTCTAGAACTTTAGCTTCTCTTTCCGTTAAAGTTTTAAGTACTTCTTTTAATTCTTCCTTAAGCATTTCTGCATTGGCATATTCTTCAGGAGACATCATCTTTTCATCTTTAATAAAGTTTCCAAGGATAGTATCTTCTTCATCACCTACTGGTGTTTCAAGAGATACTGGATCCTGACTAATTTTATAAACTTCTCTAATTTTATCAACCGTTAAATCTAGTCTTTCAGCTAGTTCTTCTTCGGTTGGTTCTCTATTTAGTTCTTGCGTCATTGCTCTTTGCGTTCTTGCTAGTTTATTAATCGTTTCAACCATATGTACAGGAACTCTAATAGTTCTTGCTTGGTCAGCAATAGATCTTGTGATACCTTGTTTAATCCACCAAGTCGCATAAGTTGAAAATTTAAAACCACGGTGCGGATCAAACTTTTCAACAGCTTTCATTAAACCAATATTACCCTCTTGAATTAAATCAAGAAATCTCATCCCGCGTCCTACATATTTTTTTGCATTAGATACAACTAGTCTTAGATTAGATTCCGCAAGTTTTCTTTTAGCTTCTTCATCTCCGTCTAAAACTCTAAGCGCATATTCATATTCTTCTTCTGGGGTTAATAAATTAATGCGACCAATTTCTTTAAGATACATACGAACAGGATCATCTATTTTTATATCTTTATTACTTTTATCTTCATAGATAACATCTTCTTCATTATCATCTTCTGTTTCATCTTCATCTGATGCCGTAGCTATATTATTATCAAAAAGGAAAGTATATATATCTTCTAGTAAAGCACTATCCATTTCGACATCTTTAAATTCTTCTTCAATGTCTTCATTAGTTAAAAACCCTTGTTTTTTACCTTTAGCTAGTAGTGCGTTTTTTCTTTCATCAACCGTTTTAATTTCTTTTATCATTCTTATCCCCAATTCTTAATCTAATAATATCTTCAACTAGTTTTGCCTTAGTAAGTGGATCTTTTTCTTCCTTAATTCTCTTTTGTATTTCTTTAATACTGAGACTTTTTTCTTCTTCCTTAATAGCTTTTATAAGGTCTTTAACCAGTTTATCGGTATATTTTAGACTTTCATGATCATCAAGTTTTTTATAGATAGCAAGTGCTTTTTCATCATCTAGGATGCTTGTGTAAAAGTCCGCCTCTTTAATAAAGTCATTTTGTTTATAAAAACTTTGAACCTTAGAAGCTAAATAATTATATTCTTCACTTAGCTTAATATGAGAATCGAGATAAGCATTAAATGCTTTTTCTTCCTGCATAATTAACTTTAATAAATATTTCTGAGCTTTTTGATATTTATTTTCATCAGTGAAAGTTATTTTAACTTCTTTTTTTATGGAGACAGGCTCTACACTTCCAATTTGCTTGTCCAAGGTATTATACTCTAAATTCACACTTTTAGCAAGCTTTTTAAGGGCTATTTCTCTTTTAATTGGGTCCTTTATTTTCTTAATATCTTTAAGCATAAAATTAACAAAACGGTGAACTTCATTTTCATTATTAATATCTATTTTATTAAGATAATAATCTAGTTTAAAATCATAAAAGCTTAAAGCTTCTTGCATTAAGATATCAAAGTTACTATCTTCTTTCATAAGATAAGTATCAGGATCATCACTACCAGGAAGCGTAATTATTTTTAAATTTTCTTCTTTAAAATATTCCTCACCGATATTTAAAGAAGCCTTTTGCCCAGCTGCATCTCCATCTAAACATAAATAGATATTATGACTTACGGCTTTAATTAAAAGATATTGTTCTTTGGTAAGAGCTGTTCCCATTAAAGCAACAGCATTTTTGTAACCTTTACTAAAAAATCTAATTACGTCCATAAAGCCTTCACAGACGATTAAGTAGCCTTTTAATCTAGCTTCTTTCTTAGCCGCTTGATAGTTATAAAGCGTTTCACCCTTTTTAAAGATTTTCGTTTCCTGAGTATTAACATACTTGGCGGTATCACTAGTTTTATATATGCGACCAGAAAAAGCGTTAATCATCCCGCTTGAAGAGGTAAGTGGAAACATAATTCTATTTTGATATTTATCAAAGCTTCCAGTTGATAAACCATATTCTTCTAGTTCAATTGATGTATAACCTTTAGCTTTTAATATTTTAGTTAAGTTATCTCCGCTTAAAGATAAACCAATTTTAAAATGTTTAATAGCTTCTTCACTTATTTTTCTTTTCTTAAGATACTCAAGAGCTTCTTTTCCTTCGCTAGAAACAAGATTATTTTGATAAAAGGAAGCTGCAAAATCATACATATCATAATATTTAGTATAGATATTATCACGTGACTTAATATTAAAACCAGTATCCACCCCGCACTTTTTACCAAGCAATTTAACACTTTCTGGAAAACTTATTTTTTCATAATCCATTATAAAGGAAAACACATTACCTGATGCTCCGCAGGAAAAACATTTATAAATTTGTCTTTCAGGCGATACTGAAAGTGATGGATTCGTATCATCATGAAAAGGACAAACCCCAAAATAGTTTCGTCCTTTTTTAGATAGCGGAATGTAAGATGAAATCACATCGACAATATCACTTTTAGCTCTAATTTTATTAATAATATCTTTATTCATATTCCCCCTAGAATAAGCTTAACTGATTAGTCTCAGGAAGTCCTTCAAGTACTCCAAGGTCCCTCATCATTTCAATAACATTTTTAGATACTTTACCTCTCGTACTTAAATCACTTACCGAGATAAATTCTTTTTCTCTAGCTGCCTTGATAGTTTCAGCGGCTTTGAGTCCTAAACCATCGATAACTCTAAATGGCGGGATTAAAGCGTTTTCTTCATCAACACATAAGAAGTTTTTATCATCTGATTTATTTAAATCAATATTTAAAAATTTAACGCCGCGAAGAACAGCTTCTCTTGCAATAAGTAAATTGTTTAGAATATTTTTTTCTTTATCTTTAGCATCAAAACCTAGACTTCTTAGTTCTTCAATCCGTTTATTAATAGCGCTAAGTCCACCGGTCATAGCTTTAATATCAAAGTCATTTTCTCTAATTGAAAAGTAACTTGCATAAAAATATAACGGCTTATGAACTTTAAACCACGCAATACGCATCGCACTCATAACATAAGCACAGGCATGGGCTTTCGGAAACATATATTTTATCTTACGGCATGATTCAATAAACCATTTTGGAACTTTAGCTTCTTCCATAGCTTTAGCATATTCTTCCCATTTAGTAGGGTCTTTTGAAGCTTTACCTTTACGAACAAATTCCATAATTTTAAAAGCTAACCCTTTATCCATACCGTACTTTATTAAACTAACCATAATATCATCACGGCAGCCAATAACGTCTTTAAACGGCACAACATTATTAGCGATTAATTCTGAAGCATTACCTTGCCAAACATCAGTACCATGAGATAATCCAGAAATTTTTACTAGTTCTCCAAAAGTTTTAGGTTTAGTTTGATTAAGCATATCCATAACAAAGAAAGTACCAAGTTCTGGAAGTCCCATTGTACCAGTTGATGTTTCTATTTGATTTTCTGTCACACCAAGAGCTTCAGTTGAACTTAAAAGCGATATTACTTTGGGATCATCTAGTGGAATGCTCTTTATATCAATGCCAGAAAGCTCATGTAGCATTCTAAGTATTGTTGGATCATCATGACCTAGTATATCTAGTTTTAATACACATTCATCAATTGCATGGTAGTCAAAATGGGTTGTTCGCCAGCTGGCATCTATATCTCCAGCCGGGTACTGAAATGGCGTAAAGTCTGATACATCCATATAATCTGGAATAACAACAATCCCGCCTGGATGTTGACCTGTCGACCTTTTAGCCCCTTCAATTTTCGCTGCTAAATACATCTTTTCAGCTTCTTTAATAGGTAAACCTTTTTCCTTAAAATAACCATAGACAAAACCTTGGGCTGTCTTATTAGCTACAGTTGAGATTGTACCAGCTTTATAAACGTTATCTACACCAAATAAAACTTTAGTATATTCATGGGCTTTTGCCTGGTAATCGCCCGAGAAGTTTAAGTCAATATCTGGAACTTTATCAGCGTGAAAGCCAAGGAAAGTTGCAAAAGGCATATCTTGACCTTCTTTATTTAAAGCTTCTCCGCATTTTGGGCAGGTTTTATCTGGAAGGTCATAACCAGAAGAATAATTAAAGGCATAATCTTTACCTTCTTCATCTTGAAATTCACTATATTTACATTTAGGGCAAACATAATGAGCTGGAAGCGGATTAACTTCAGTAATACCCATCATAGTTGCAACAAAAGATGAGCCAACTGAACCTCTAGATCCAACAACATAACCATCATCATTAGATTTTTTTACTAATTTTTGAGCAATTAAATAAATAACGTCAAAGCCACCACCGATAATACCTTTTAGCTCATCTTCTAGCCTGGTTTCAATTAATTTAGGTAGCTCTTCTCCGTATATACTTCTCGCTTTTTCATAAACCATATCTTTAACTATCTTAGCTGAATCTTTAATTCTAGGTGAAAATGGCACCCCTCCTGTTTGCGGAATAACTTCAATTTCTTCAACCATATCAGCTATTTTTTGAGTATTAGTAATAACAATTTCTTCAGCTAATAAATCATCTTCTAAAAAGCTAAAATCTTTAAGCATTTCACTAGTTGTCCTCATATGCTGACTTGGAATAGAAGTAATACTTTTTTTATTTAAAGGATGCAAGCCCCCTTTAGGTATTTTTTGATTAACTAGAATTTCCCGGTAGATTTTATCTTCTTTTACAAGGTGATGCACATCCCCAGTTGCTACCATTATTTTACCTGCTGTTTTCGTTGCTGAAATAATCTTTTTAACATGATCTTTCAGTTCACTTAAAGCAGAAAATTCTCCTGTTTGAAGTAAATGATCATAAACATCAAGTGGCTGAACTTCCACATAATCATAAAAATTAATTAAGTCAATTAACTCACTTTCCGTCTTACTTCTAGCTTCCGTAAAGATTTCCGATAGATAACATCCTGATCCAAAAAGTAAACCTTCTCTATGCTCTTCAAGAACTTTTCGCGGAATGCGGCCTGTTCCTTTATAAAAGTATTTAGTTAAACCAAGTGATAATAAAATAAATAGATTCTTAAGACCTTTTTTATTTTTGCACAAAACATTTATATGATAAGCTCGCCCATTTTTATAGATGGTTTCAGGATTAGCTAATTTATTTAAATCATTAACTTTTAGGATATCTTTTCCTGCTAGTTGTTGACTCATTTCATAGAAAACTTTAGCAGTACCTTCTGCATCATAATCAGCGCGGTGATGACTATCTTCATCAAAAGATACTCCGTATAATTTAACGAGTGCCGATAGTGAGTGCCTTTTACTTTCCGTATTAAGATATCTAGAAATTGCTAAAGTATCAAGAACTGTATGATTAAATTCTCCAAGATTATATTTATGACATGCTGACTTAACAAAGGAAATATCAAATTTTGCGTTATGTGCAACTAAAACATCACTTCCAACATATTCAAGAAAGGCTTTCGTTACTTCTTCCTCGCTTCTTTTACCCAAAAGCATTTCATCAGTAATACCTGTTAAACTAGTAATCTTGCTAGGAAGAGGTTTACCAGGATTAATTAGTTCATCAAAGCGGTCAATTACCTTACCCTTTTTAATTCTAACAGCCCCAATCTCAATCATTTGATCAGCACCGCCCGCATTAAAACCGGTTGTTTCAGTGTCAAAAACGACAAAAGTATCATTAAGTAAAGAAGCACTTGATTCTTCTCCATAATAAATATCTACATTATCATCAACTACCGAAAGCTCCGCTCCATAAATTAGTTTAAAACGGTCTTTTTCTTCTTTTCCCTTATTATAACTATTAACAAGCGAAAAAAGTTCTGGAAAAGCCTGGCATCCATCATGATCAGTAACGGCTAAAGCTTTATGTCCAAGCCCTATTACAAAATCAAATAATTCTTTAGAAGAAGGAACCCCGTCAAGTGTTGACATCATCGTATGAGTGTGTAATTCAACACGTTTATTTTCTGCATTATCAACCACCTTTTCTTTATCTGGCGCTTCAGCGTAACTAATACTATGTGGCATAAACACAAGTTCATCTCCTAAATACTTATCATACTTCGTTCGCCCTTTCATAATTAAATAAGACTGCTTCTTAGAAGCTCCCGCTAAAAGGCTGATTACTTTTTCGTCTTTTTCAAACACCTTTACATATATTGCGCCATTATCATCTGTAAACCCTAATGTAACTATTGTAAAGTCTCTATCTTTAGGTGCAAACTCTTCATAACTAAAAATATAGCCTTGAATTATAATGTTTTCTTCTTCAATATAAAGATTTTTTATTGGTACTGGATTTCCTTTAACGATACGTCCCTTAATTATTTTGGCATTTTCTTCTTCACGAGCTTTTTTCTTGGCTTTTTTTTGTTTTTCTTTAATAGCATCATAGTCAATAGCAGGAGTTTCAATATCTTTATAAATATCTTCTTTTAAAGCTTCATCTATTAAGTAATCAATTTCCATATCAAAACCTGCTAAACCAAGGAAATCTTTTAATTTGTTTTTAAATTCTTTAACTTTCTTTTCTTCATATTCATTCATTAAACTAAAGGTTAGTTTATTATCTTCTATTAAAAGGCGGTCTTGATAAATTTTAATAGAAGCTGATGCATCTTTAAAGAAAGCATCAATATAATCTTCAAGGAAACTTTCATCATTATTAACAGCTTTAACCTCTATCTCTTCTTTTAAGAAATTAGATAAACCTTCATTTAGTTCCTTAAGGACAAAAGGAGGAACTGTTTTATCAAGAAAAACATTATTTGAGGCATCTATTTTAAAATTATTATCTGTAAAATATTCATAATAATCTTCATTAAAATTAATGCTTTCTAAAATATATTTTGTTTCTTTATTCATAATTTCCTCCAGTCAAATTTATTATATCACATCTTTTTTATAATCTTTAAGAAGACTTAAGAGTTCAAGAGCGACTTCTTCAGGAACAATTTTTCTTAATTCATCTAAACTTGCCCCTGATAAACCTTCAATTGTTTTAAACCTTTTTAAAAGAGCTTTCTTTCTTTTAGGGCCTAGCCCCTTAACATCATCAATAAGGGATGAATAAACCCCTTTACTTTTAAGATCACGGTGATAAGTTATCGCAAAGCGGTGAGCTTCTTCATCGATTTTACTTAAGTATAAAAAGAGCGTTTCCCCTAAATTTATCTCTTCTAAATTTTGATTAACAACAACTCTTCCTTTATGTCTATCATCTTTCTTAAGACCCCAAACAAGTAAATCGATATTCAGTTCTTTAAGCGTATCAAGCACGGCTTTTACTTGAAGCTCTCCGCCATCAATTAAAAGCATATCGGGCATCGCTGCGTTTTCAGTTAATACTTTAAAGAAGTAGCGATAGATTACCTCTTTAAGAGCAGATAAATCATCTTTACTATCCCCTTTAATTTTAAACTTACGGTATAAATTTTTATTCTTTTTAAAGTTATCAAAAGCTACAAGTGATGAGACGTAATACTCCCCAAAAAGATGCGAGTTATCAAAAGAGAAAATCCTTGTAACATTTTTACCTGCTACTTTATTTAATTCACTTATGGCTTTCTTTCTTTTATCATCTTTAATTAAAACGGTATTAATATGTTCTTCTAGATAAGTCTTACTATTATCATATACAAGGTTTAATAGTTTTTTTAGTTTACCTTTTTGCGGTACTTTAAAGTAAGGCCCAATATATTCATTAAGTAAATCGATGTCTTCCGTTTCTGGTACTAAAACACCGCTAGCAACAATTTTATTATGTTCATAAAAGTTAATAATATAATCTGTAAAAACACCTTCTTCATAGTCTAAAATATCATTAAAACTACCAATTAAAACGCCTCCTCTAACAAAGAAGCTGGTTATCGATATCTTTCCATTTAAGACATAATAATTAAAAAAGTCATAATTAATATCACTATTAAGATCAATCTTTTGACGCATAATAACTTCATCAATAAAGTCGAGGGTTTTCTTAACATCAAGGGCTTTTTCATAGTTATAACTTAAAGAACTTTCCTTCATTTGTTTTCTTAGTTTATTTTCAATAAATTTGGTATTCCCATTTAAAAAAGCTTTTATTTCATTTACATATTCTTTAGTTTCAGAAGTACTTATTTTATTCTTACAATATCCAAGGCACTGCTCCATATGATAATATAAGCAGTAATCTTTTTTTAAAGGATTACACTTACGAAGCGGATAAATCCTATTTAAGGCTCTAACGATATAACGAGCTGCTCCAACATTAGGATATGGCCCAAATAAATACATATCTTTATATTGATTTTTTTTAGACTTACGCACCAAGGTTAAAAGAGGAGCTTCTCCTTTACTTAGCGCTATATAAGGATAAGACTTATCATCTTTAAGCATAATATTATATTTAGGATTAATTTTTTTTATTAAGTTAATTTCAAGGATTAAAGCTTCTACTTCAGTACTCGTTACAATATAAGTTAAATCATCGATATCATCAACAAGGAGTTTCGTTTTCCCCTCTTGCTCCTTATTAAAATAAGAGTTAACCCGTTTTTTTAAATTCTTGGCTTTACCAACATAAATAATATTACGGTCTTTATCTAAATACTGGTATGATCCTGGCTTTTCGGGAATATTTTTTAATTTTATCCTATCCATTTAAAGACTCCAAGAATTTAATTGCTTCATCAAAGTTTTTAACATATACGATTTTTATTTTATCTTTATATTTATCGGCATCCTTTTTATTAGCAAGAGGCATAATAAAGATATCGGCCCCCGCTTTAATAGCACCTTTTACTTTATCATCAATCCCGCCAACTTCAAGGATATGCTCTTCCCCAAAAACAACACCAGTTAAAACAATCTTTTTACCATGGGTTAAATCTTCTTTAATTAAGTTATTATAAATACTAACGGCATAAGCAAGGCCAGCTGATGCGCCGTAAGCATTTCTATCCATTTTAAGCTCATGATTTTTAACTTTAGGGCCTTTAATTAAAAGAAGATTATAACTCTTTTTACTAGCTTTATATTTAACAGTTACTTCTTTTCCATTTCTAATTAAAACAAGAGTATTTTCTTCACCTGGTTTAACTTTAAACTTCGTAAAATCTTCTTCTTTGTTAATTGATTTAACAATATCTCCAGGATGCACGTCTTCTAATTTAGATTCATAAACATAAATATTAGTCGTATATTCAAGAGGTTTACCAGCTTTTTTATAAGCCATTATAAAGGCCATATTATAGGCCAGTTCTAGCTGAAGCTTACCTTGTCTATCAAGTTCAGCTTCCTTCATCTTAGAAGGATTCATTACTTCTTTTTTTTCTCTTTCATAGCCTTTATGGACATAAGATAAAAGATACATTAAATAGCTAGGTTTTTTATATTTAACATGGGCACTATAAAAACGGGGTTCTTTCGTCCCGTATTTGACCTTTTCAATTCCGCCGCCATTTTTAATATTAACGGGAGATGGAATAATACTTAAGGTAATAAAGCTTATAATAAAAACAAAATATATGATATAAAAAATTAGTTTTTTCTTTTTCATTATTCCTCTTTTAGTAATTTAATAACGCATTTATAAACATCTTCACTAATATCTTCGATACTTCTGATATCACCAAATTCATCACTACACTCGATTTTTTCCCAGTTATAAGCATTAGCTAGTTCAATATAAGCTGTTTCACTTCTTTTTAGATAGTCACTATCTTTTTCATGGTCATCTAGATAAAGTCTATTCTTTTTTAAATTATATGATAGGTTAGACGGCATATGTAAAAGAATGGTTTTATCTGCTTTAGGTAAATCAAGAAGCCAGTATTCTAAACGGTCAAGCCATTCATACATGTAAAAACGTTTATCTTTATCTAAGATTTTACTTCCTTGATGAGCTTGATTAGATGAGACATAACGGTCTAGTAGTAAAATATCAGCATCTTTACTTTCATCTAGTAGACTTTGAATATTATATTTACGGTCTGCGGCAAAATACAAAGATGCAATATAAGGATCCACTTTACTAGCACCTTCCTTAAAGAATGATGGCATGATTTCGTCTTTTCCAAGATATGGACCTCCGACTATTTTTCCTGTTGGCATGTCATAACGCGGAAAACTAGAAGATACGACTTTATACCCTTCTTCTATTAAACGTTTTTTTAGTAATTTACTTTGTGTTTCTTTACCAGAACAATCAGTTCCTTCAATAACAATTATTTTCATAAATACCTCTTTTTCATTATACCAATTTTTTCGCTAAAACGAAAATAACAATATCCTAAAATATTGTTATTTATATCTTAATATTTAAAAATTTCATCAATAACTTTTTTAATTTCTTCTTTATTAAATGGTTTAGCTATATAATTTTTAAAACCTAAATTTAAATATTTTTCTTTGGAATTAGATAAGGCATCGGCAGTCAAGGCAATAACGGGTGTATTAAAATCACTACGTTCCTTTAATTTTTGAAGAGCTGCTGTTCCGCTCATATTAGGCATCATGATATCCATTAAAATTAAATCATAGGTTTTACCACTATTTATTAGATTAAGACATTCTTCACCGTCATAAGCTTCATCGATTTGAAAATCAAAACTACTTAAAGCCTTTTTTGCTACCTTAATATTTAATTTATTATCATCAACGATTAAAACTTTCTTATCACAGTATAAGCATTCTTTATCTTGATTTTCCAGCATATTAGGATAAGTTTTTTCGCTAGTAGAAGGTCCTGTATATCTACTCACCTTTTGCGGAATCGTTACAACAAAGATAGAGCCCATACCATACTGACTACTAACATTGATATGACCACCCATTAAATTAACTAGAGACTTAGTTATCGCAAGACCAAGACCAGTTCCTTCGGTTGTCGTATTTCTTTCAATACCTAATCTTTCAAACTTCGTAAATAATTTAGTAATATTTTCTTTCTTAATACCGCGTCCTGTATCTTGACACGATATAATAATATTAGAAACATGTTTATTAAAATCATTAACACATTTAATATTTAAATTAATTTCACCCTTATCGGTATATTTAATCGCATTAGATAAAATATTATTAATTATTTCTTTAACATGAACCTTATCCCCGATTAATTCATAAGGTACATCTTCCGCGATATTTAATTTAAATTTAATATCTTTTTCCCCAATTCTCGTTGTTGTTACCTTGCATAAACTAATAACCGTTTCTTTAAGGTTATAAGGGTTTTCTACGATATCAAGACTACCAGCTTCAATCTTATTAATATCTAGAATATCTCCAACTATTTCAAGAAGGGTTTCTGATGCATGAATAATATCTTCGGAGTTTTCAATAACTTCAGGAGGACAGGCATCTACATAACTTAAATTATCTTCAGATAAACCAACAATGGCGTTAAGTGGCGTTCTTATTTCATGACTCATGCTAGATAAAAAATCACTTTTCGCGCGGTTTGCTTTTTCCGCTTGGTCTTTAGCAAGTTCCAGCTGGGTAATTAATTTCATATCAGGGTTTTCAATTGTAAAATACATGAGGCAACAAACAAGACTTTCAATTGCCGTTGTTATAACTAAATCAGGACTATGCATTTGAAGAAACATGGCACCGATTCCAAGAGCTAAAAAAGTCCATATTGGAATAGCCTTTTTAAAGATACGTTCGTTTTTCCTTTTAATAATTAAGATTAAAAAGATAATTAAACACATAACACCCGATAAAGTAAAGACAAACCTAACGGCATCACCATAGACATAATAAATACCTTTACTTAAATCACGGTGCAGCTTATAAGGTAAGGTAAAAATTAAAATCATCATTACAAGATTAGATGCAATAGTTATTAACTTAGCTATTCTTTTCTTTTTAAAAGATACTTCAATTAAATAAATAATTAATAAAGAAATAAAAATAATAAAATAAGCTAGATATGACCTAAAAATAAAATTACTTAAAGCTCTAGGCACTTCATCATACTTATAAGCAAATAAATCACATAAAAACTGTAAGATAAGCCCAAGCATATTAGTAATTAATAAAATTTTATAGACGTTATTTTCTCCGCTTTTTTTCCGCTCTTTAGAAAAATATAAAACAGATATCGCAAGCACATAAATAAAGCTAAAAATAATTAACCAAGTTAAATTAGATATAAACATAGAATCTCCTTCTATCTAATATTATCACAGAGTTAATTATTTGATAATAAAAGACAAACTACTTAACAAAAAAGTTATCCTTTTAAAGGTATAACTTTTTAGGTTTTATTTCCTTAGCATTGTCTAAAATAATAAAATCATCTTTTTCCGCTTTAAGAGCTTGAATATCTCTTTTACCAGAACTAGCATAAGGAAATGATTCTCTTACTTTAAAAATAAATGGTGTCATATTGTCATTTAGTGTTTCATCATAAATAGATGATTGAATATCTTGTAAGAATTCCTTTTGATATTCTTCATTATTATCAAAAACATTTTTATATGAGTCTTTTAGAATGAGGTGCGCTGCAAGTTCTTTCTTACCATCATATTCTGTTTCTAAAACATCACACATCTTAATATAAGGTAGATTCATTAATACTTTTTCAACATCAAAGTTATAGATTTTTTCTCCGTTTATAACTGAGTAATCAGTTGCTCTTCCTTCTACAAAAAGATTACCTGTTTCATCAATATATCCAATATCACCAGTACAGTTCCATTTATTACCGTCTTTATCAATATGGAAATATTCTTTCGTTGCTTCTTCATTTTTATAATAACCAAGCATTGAACAAGGTGTTTTAGCTAGAATTTCTCCTCTTTCGTTATATGGAAGTTCATTATAGTTTTCATCAAAAATACCAATGGTAACGCCAGGAAGTGGAATACCGACAGACCCTCTTGGGCTATGAGCTTTTTGGGTTTGGGTAGCAATAGCTGCCCCGCATTCACACTGTCCATAAGCTACTCTAAGTTTAGTATTACTTCCATGTTCATTAAAGACTTTTTCAATCTTACTAGCTACTTCATCACTTAAAGTTTCGCCACCTTCAAAGGGATAGTTAAAGAAAGAAAGGTCTTTATTCTTAACTAATTTTTTATCTAAGAATCCTTCATACATACTAGTTGGAGCAACTGAATAATTAGGTTTAGCTTTTAAAACATTTTTAACAAAAATATCTCTTTCATAACGAGGATCCATATAAACAGATGTACCATATGATAAAGGCAGATGAATAGAGGTACTTAAACCAGTTGAAAACCAAGTTGGAATAATTTGATAAAATTTTTGCCCCCTGGTAATATCAACACCTGATGCTGGATAGGCTTGAATAGAGTTTTGGAAGCTATCATTGGATAAAAGAATACCTTTAGAAGAACCCGTTGTCCCGCTTGAATAAACCATAGCAAGAGGTAAATCTTTTTCATAAGGCATCGTTTCTGAACTATGGCGACCTTTACCATCTTTAATAAATTGATTCCAGTATAATTCATTACTATGTTTTTCTAATTTATATTTTTTAGTTACATATTTAAGTAGTGAAGAGTTTAACGTCGGAAGAACAACAATATTTTTAATTCGCGAATTTTTAATTGGTTCTTTAAGATTAGGATAAAATTTATCCATCATAATTAAAAGATCACTTTCGCATTCACTAATACGCGCTACTAAATCTTTTGGGTCAAAATAAGGGGCAATCATATTAGAAACCGCTCCAATTTTAGATAAGGCATAAAAAGAATAAACTGTTTCAGGAATACCAGCAGCACAGATAGTTACAAAGTCGCCTTTCTTAATACCATATTCTTCAAAAGCTTTAGCAGTTTCATCAATCTTTTGAAAAAGCTTATCATAATCTATTTTAGAACCAAAAAACTCTAAAGCTAAATCTTTAGGATAATCAACATTATTATGATAAATTTCTTGAAAGACCGTTCTTCTAGGTCTTTCTTTTTTTAGTTCTTCCGCATTATAATAAGCCGCCCACGGTTTATCAATTGACGGATATCCCGTTTTTATATCTCTTTCATTATTCATATAACCCCCATTAAATCTAGTTAGTTATTCTATCATAAATGTACTATTTTGTCAATTAGATGTTAAGTGAGCGTTAAATAATATTATTATTTTCGTCAAAGTCTACTTTAAATACTTTACGACTAGCTAGATAATCACACATATGAACAAAATTTTGTTCTTTAGTTTCTGGTCTTGGTAAAACAACATCTGAATAGTCCGATGTATTCCAGTAACCCATATGAGAAGAAATAACTTTATCTAAGAAGGCCACTTCTTCATCTTTAAGTCCTGCTTCTTTTTGATGTTCTTTAATAAAAGGTCCAACTAGGAGTGGATGATTAAAAAGCGTATATTTACTAGAGCCATCCCCAAGTTTCGCCGTATCATGAAGAATAATAGCAATAAGCATTAAATCTTTTTGAAGAGATGTGTACTTACCTCCAATCATGGGGTTTTCCAGTAGTTCAAAGCCAAATCTAGCCGCTGCTTTCGTGTGCCTTAAAAGGCCACCTTCACCTAGTGCATAGTCAGGATGATATTTACCAGTAGAAGATGCTGCTACTTTAAAAAAGTAATCTGGCACATAGTTTATTAAAGTACTTAAAGCCTCTCTTAATCTTTCATCTTTAATATATAGAAGTTCATCTTTAAACATATCACTTTTCATTTTTCTATTACCTCTTTTCTACTTGAAAATTATATAATAAATTAAAAAAAATAGCTATTAATTAGCTATTTTCTTATCTTTTAAAGCTTTTCTTATAATTAGGAAAAATAATATAATACCTGCAATAAACAGAATATATCTTAAAACATCAATATTGTCATAAAAAGATTCAATTTTTTCAATTTGTGCCCTATCAGGAGATGAGTAAAATTTGCTAAATTTTTTCACTAAAGATTCATATCTAACAGTATAAATAAAATCATTTAAAATTCTAATTATAAAACTGATGTTATAAGTTAGCATAAACGCTTTAAATTTGTTATCTTTTTCAAAGTCCACTTTATCGGCAATTAAAGCTACTATTAAAAAGAAAAGAGTTCCTAAAATAAAAATGTCTTGATTAAACCCGACTAATTTTAATTTATTACCCTCAGTTCCTAAGTGAAAAAAATAAGTAATGACATGTAGAAAATAAGGTACAATAATAGCCGCTAAAGCATAGATGCCAGCTAAGTTAACATATTTCTTTTTCATTCTTTACCTCCATCTTCATTGTACTATAACCAATTAAAACTGTCCATATATACGCACATGTTTTAGGTACCATTAAAGCTCCAAGAGCTGGCACCTTACTTGAAAATAAAACGACCGGTAGATAAAAAGCAAAACTTAAGACAATAGTGAGCCATAAATATTTAAAATTTTTATCCCTTGTTTCTTTTTGTTTTTGATAAAATAAAACAATAATTAAGATACCTAGTACTAAAAATGGAATATTACGGTAAATACCCCATGATAGAGGTGCGTCCTTACTAAACCACTTATTTTGTGGCATCAAAGATAAAAGAATGCGGGCTATAGCTAAAATATAGATAGTTATATCAAGCTTTTTATTATTTACTTTATATCTTTCCTTATAAACATAATATAAAAGCACATAAAAGATCGTCATTGTAACTGATGTAATTGCTTTACCTAGACCTAAATAAAAAGTAAAAGCATCTAAACCTTTGGTATTTAAAGCAACTGCTCTTGGTACTAAGTGAAAAGCATCTCCTAGTCCTAACACTAAAGCCATTAGGCCAAATAAGAAAAACTCTTTACGGCCTTTACTCTTTTTCATCATCGTTATTCCTAAATAAATAACAGTAGTTAAATAAAATATATCAAATAATGTTTCAAATATTTTTTGCATATATCCTCCTTTAATATATACTCCTTTTAATCATTTCAAGGATAATCAAACTATTATTGTTATCACTAATAAATATTATGATTAAACTAGATAAAATGGTATTAAGAAAATCCTCTTTAGTAAAATCTTTATTAAAAGCCTCTTTCTTTAGATGTTTATCATTATTTAAAGCTTCTAGCATATGTTCTTTTATTAGATTTAGGTATTCTTTCATATATTCTTTACCTCTAGCATTAAACTTTAATGAGTGGATAGTAAAGAAGCTTGGATACATCCTTTTACCTTTTTCCATATGCTGAAATATGTCTTCCATAAATTTTAGAAAAGAACTTTTATCAATATCTTCAAATTTAAAGATATCATCAAAAACACTTCTTATCGTTTCGGCTAGTAGCTCATCCTTGGATTCAAAATAATAATAAATAGACCCAATAGCTAGATTTAACTTATTTGATACCGTTCTAATATCAATAAAGTCAAGTCCTTTTTCTAGAACCATTTCTCTAGTTATCTCTAATATTTCTTCTCTTTTCTTTTTTCTTTTCATCTACCCGCCTCCTTTTTTGAACAGTGTTCAAATTTATTGTAGTTAAACTTTACCTTTCTGTCAAGAATCTTCTAAAAAAACGTCACTATACAGTAACGTTTTATTTTTCTAAACTCTTATTATTATCAATAATACTTAATAAAACTCTCGTATCAACGTATCTAGCATCTTCACTTGATGAACCAAGACTAATAACAAGAAATTCCTTATTATATTTATTATATAAAGTTACAATGTTAAAGGCTCCCCTAATAGAACCTGTTTTCGTTCCTGAAACATTTGGGTGATAATGTTTAGATTTCTTATCAATAAATTCATTAGCCGTTTTAAAGTAGTGATATGTTCCATCAGGTAAAGTAGCTCTATAAGTATCCTGACTTGTTAAATAGCGAAACCAATCTATTTTTAAGAGCTTATCGGTTAATTTTTTTAGGTCAGAAGCGCTAGTCATCGTACTATAATCAAAACCACTTGGATCATAAATAACTGTGTCATCATAATGATTTTCTTTTAAATATTCATTTAACCCTTTAAGTAAAGCATCCATTTTTTCTTTTACGGTTTTAGCATTTTTATCAAGTTTTGAGCCAGCATAAACAGCTAGAACATATGCCGCATCATTTCCTGATGGTAAAAGAAGTGCTTCATAAAGGTTTCTGACACTGTATTTTTTAAGCCTTAAATATGCAAGTGATGAACCTTTTTTAACTGTCTTTAAAACTTCTCTAGTTACTAGAACTTCTTCATCTAAAGAGCAAAAAGTATTTACATAATCAATTAAATAAAGTTTAGTTAAACTAGCCGGAGATATCTGCATATGTTCATTATGTTTAAGAATAATTTTATCTTTCTTTCTATCAACAACGAGATAAGCCTGCCCTTTATAATTAGTTAAGACTTCTAGATTAGTTAAAGGTTCTTCTTTAACTGGTTTCTTTTCCTTATCGATAACTTTTTTAGTATCCTGTTTTATTTTATTATGCTTTATTTTAGATATGTTACGCGTCATTAAAAAGAAGACTATAAAACTTATTACGAAAAGAATTACAACAATAAATATTTTCTTTTTTTTCATTACTGGCTCCTTGATTTATATTTAGATGAATTATCAATAGATTCAATTATATATTCCACATCTTCATATCTTAAGTCGTTAGTCGTTGAACCTAAACTGCATATTAAGAATTCACGATTATTCTTTTTATATAAAACAACTAGATTATACTCTTTATTAAGCGAACCTGTCTTGATACCAATAATACCTTCATTATAATGCTTAGATGACTTATCTAGAAAGATATTTGTATTTTTCCAGGTCTCAAAACTGCCATCAGGAAGTTCAGCCGTATATAAACTTTTAGATACTATTTCTCTAAACCATTCATGTTTTAATAAGATATCGACGCATTTTTTTAAATCCAAAACCGTAGTTGTCGACTCTAAATCAAAACCACTTGGATCATTAATAACAGTATCTTTATAACCCTTCTTTTTTAAATATTGATTTAACTTTTTAATAAATACTCTAATTCTTTCTTCTTTCGTTTTAGCTTTTTTATCAAGTTTTCCCCCAATATAATCTGCTAGAACATAAGCGGCATCATTTCCAGAAGGTACAAGCATCGCTGCATAAATATTATGAACACTATAAGTTTTAGTATTAAGGTGAGCAAGTGAAGAACCTTTTTTAGCTAGTTCTAAGACACTACTTTTTACTTTGATTTTTTCATCAAGCTCTAAGATGTGGCTAGCGTATTCAATAACAAAGAGTTTGGATAAACTAGCCGGAAGTTCTTTTTCCTTTTCTTTTTTTGATATAAAAATATCATTAGTTTTTCTATCAACTACAATTAAAGATTTAGCTTTATACCCTTTTATTTTATAGGTACCTCTAATGCGAGATACAATAAAATCTTTTGTTTCTTTAAAAGGATTTATTCTTCTTTTTAAACAAAACAAAGTAAATAGAATTAAAAGAATAACAAGAAAGCTTAATATTAGTGTTTTAATTTTTTTACGCATTTACTTTCTCCTACAAATATCTTACTAGATATTAAAATTATTAGCACTATCTTTGACACCTCTAGACAAAAAAACATGCTAATGCATGTTAGTTTTTAGTTAAATCATTATACTTAAAATGACTTAAATTGTAATATTCTATCATTTCAAATATTTTTCTATCTTGCCTAGCCTCTTTACTAGGACTTCCTGTAAGCTTATTATTTTCTTTTATATACTTAAAACTATCTACAGGGTACTTTTCTCTTCTTTCATTTAGATATTTAATATAAGGCGTCTTAAAGCCTAAAATATTTAGAGCATAACTAAATAAATAATAATTACTAAAGACTTCATTATGACCTTTAAAATCAAGATTAAGTTTATCTTTAGCAGCTTTATTACCCCAGATAATATAAGGTGTTTTATAATGTCTTAAATAGCCTTCCTTATTATCTAAACTAATATCTACTCCCATATCTTTATATGAACTACCACTTCTTCCTAAATTAGCAAGGTGATCGCCGTAAAAGATAACAACTACCGGAGAAGGATCGCTATCTAATTTACTAATAAATTTTAAAAGTTCATCTCCCGTATCTTTAATCCCATTTAAATAGTTATTAGCCTCGTTATAGTCTTCTTTACTTCCTTTAAAACTCTTTTTATCAAGAAGTTCTTTTTCTTCCTTTGTTTTACTATAAGGAATATGATTTTGCATCGTAATAACAGAGTTAAAATAATATTTATTTTTATCTCTTTCTTCATAGTCTTTTAAAATATGTTTAAAGAGTAACTTATCTGGAAAATAACTTCCATCTTTAGCTTTATAATACTTATCAAAATAATTATCTAAATAGAGGAATTCATCAAAACCTAAATATTTATTAGCACCTTTTCTATTATAATAGAAACCTCTAAAAGGATGCATAGACTTCGCATGATACCCTTCTTTTTTAAGCATCCAGATAAAAGTATTAACATTATCTTTATAAAGAGGTTCTGTTTTACCGCCTAAATAGTTATAGCGCTCTGCCTTAATAGTGCCTCCCCCATAAGTGTTATTTAAAATGAAGCCCGTAATACTATTTTCTTCTAACTTTCTAAAAGAAGCATAAGTTTCAGGTTTTACCTTAGCCCCCATCTTTTCTAAATCAGCAAAAGATTCTCCTAAAATTAAAAAGATATTAACTTTTTCTTTAGGCATTTCTTCTTGATAACTAGATAGTTTTTTGATAACTTTACTTTCATCATATCCTTTAGGCTTTTTAAATAAAAAATCATTGTAATAATATAAAAAGGGATAAATAAGTCCTCGATCTTCTGCTATTCTTGTTTCTGAATACTTATTATATAGACCTAAAGAGTACTTACTATAAATATTCTTATTAATAAAAAGAGTATTTAAAAAAATAATAAATAGACCTATAGATATAATAAAGCCAGTAATTCTTACTCTTCTATTTACTTTATATTTCATATACTTAAAAAGCATAATACTTATAATAATAATTAAAATAATATAAAGATAATAGATATTACCTTTAGGCATAGTTATACCTTTTTTAACCATATCAAGAGCTTCTTTTAAAAGTTTTAAATAAGTAATACGGGCATTTTCACTTCTAAAGGTAAGCATATTTTTATTAGCTTCCCCCATTATAAATATTGAAGTACCAGTAAGTAAAAAAGATAAGCCTATACTATTTAATAAGAAAAAGAGAATTAGCATGAATAAAAATATAGGTAGAAAATTCATAAGAAGAATAACAGGACGAGTCCATATTTTAGTAAGGAAGACAAAGCTTACTTTAGTATCTATATAGATAAAACTAGAAAGTGTTAAAACGAGTGAAAGAATAGCAATATATAAAATATGAAGTCCTAATTTTTTATTAAATTTTATTTTCATATTAGCTCCTATCTAATTAGAAATTATATAGCTTTTAAAATTAGGTGTCAAAAAAAGATAAGGTCTTAATTCTTATCTTTAGATAGCTCTATTATATAAATATATATTAGGAATACTGTAAATATAAAAGCCAAAATATAATTTGGTAACATATTCACAATAAATTACCTTTTATTTACAAAATTTATTCCAAAAATCCACCCAGCTGCCATGTACTTCTCTTTGGTCAATGTAGGTAAAAGTATCTTCATCATACCAATCATTATTAACTATATCATCAATAGTCTCAGGAACAAAAAAGTTGAAAAACTCTTTCTTGAATGAACTACCATACTGTAAATAATATGCACCTACCATCTTTGTAAAATTGCTTTTCTTTACATCTTGTGGTTTATAGATAAGTGTTTCTCCAACCTGATTTAAATCAGGGCTTACTTCAAGAAAAACTAAACTTAGATCATCTTCCTTATAGCCAAGTATAAAACTTCTGTATTTATAGGAAACAGT
>QWCB01000088.1_pt1 | contig 96513 bp, 69 predicted proteins | sample 1972511 | NCBI WGS metagenome assembly QWCB01 (sample SAMN09866719, study PRJNA288562) | Human gut metagenome isolate term5_stool, whole genome shotgun sequencing... | isolation source: gut | host: Homo sapiens | place: USA: California | reverse complement strand
CCCTTGAAGAACGCCTCCTCCACCTCCCCGTTCGGCAGCCGCAGCAGGTACCGCTTCTCCGCCGCCTCGTAGTCCTTGATGGTGAGGTAGCCCGTCTGGTAGAGCAGCGCGGCCAGCCCCATGTCCTCCGGGCTGCGCCCCGCCAGCTCGCTAGCCCCCATCTCGTAGCTCCAAACGCTTGCCGTTGCCACCCGCTGCTCCACGAGCAGCTGGAAGAGGAATAGCGGCGTGCCCGTCTCGTACCAGTAGCAGCCGTATTCCTGCTCGGCCAACGCGTTGAGCAGGCTGAACGGGTTGTACACGCCCTCCTCCGCCCGGGGCGAGAAGCGGTAGCCGTCGTACATCTCCTTGAGCTTGTCGAAGGCCTCGGCGAGGGTCTGCCCATTCCCTTCCGCCAGCCGGTGGACCCCCTCTCCGAGGTTGGCCTGCAGCTCTTCCTGCGTGATGCCGCAGAGCGTGGCGTACGCCGTTGACATTGAGATGTCCCGCAGGTTGTTCAGCCCGCTGAAGATGTTGAGGTGCGCGAAGCGGGTGACCCCCGTCAGGAAGACGAACCGCAGGTGGTCCCCCGCCCCCTTGAGCGCCCCGTAGAAGGCCCGCAGCTCCCGCTGGTTGCGCGCCAAGAGTTCCTCACCGTTGATGGCGTCCAGCATCGGCTTGTCGTACTCGTCCACCAGCACCACCACCCGCCGCCCCGTCTGCGCGTGCGCATTTTCAATCACCCGTACGAAGCGTGCGGCAAAGGTATCATCGTCCGCCTCTCGCCCGTAGAGGCGCTCCCAGTTGCCCAAAATTGTGTTCAGCGTGCTTTCAAGAACCCCAGCCACCGCGAAATTATCCCGGCTGAAATCCACGTGCAGCACGGGGTGCTGCGTCCAATCCTTCTTGCTTCACCAGCTGGTAAATCAGCGCCGTCTTATCCACGTAGACGGCGTTATCCTCCCGCAGATTCGTAAAGCTTGCCTCCCCGATCGGGTACATTATCATTTGGTCCATGCCATTGCCCTCCTCGCACCTTTTGCAGGGTAAAGGTACAAAAAAGTATTTTAACGGCGGCGGGGCGGAAGGTGACGCTATGCTATTGGCCGTTGAGATGTCAGGGTCAGTCTTTCAGGCAAGGTTATCGGGGGTTTGGAAACCCCAGGCTATTGAGAGACCGTCCTACAGACGGAGCTGCACCGGTGCGGCAAGAACTCATGCAGGGCAGGCGGCGGTGAATGTAGGCAATGCAAGCTATTGTTCGGTTCTGCGTAGCAGGTTACACCGTTGAGAGGGTGACCCTGACCGCCTTCCCTCCTTCCCGTTGGGGCGAAAAAACTCCTCCTTCTGCACCCCACCAAATTCGGGTCCCCTTCGCATCAAATTCGGATTTCTCCGGAGAAATCCGAATTTGATGCGAAGGGGGTGGCATCTTGGTACGGTCCGCGCCCAAAGGAGATCGGCCCCTTTTTACCTATATTTTCGTGCCCTTCCCGTTCGGCACAAAAAAAGCGGCGCTCCCCGCTTGGGGGAACGCCGCCCTTCAATTTACTCGTTATACTCTCCTACTCTTTGTTCGGGAGCTCTAGGCCGTAGCCATGCTTCTTGTCGATCCCTTTCAACACCAACCCAAATGCCAAGGCGCAAACGCCCAGCCCCGCTAACATAATCAGCGCGTAGGTATAGTCGTACGACACGGAAGCCGTTGCCGAATCCATCGTGCCGTCGGCCACTGCTTTGGTGATGTCGGGATTCGTTGACGTGAGAATCTTACCAATCAGCAGCGGGAAGAGCCACAAACCTATGTTCTGAATCCAGAATATCAGCGCGTAGGCCGACCCAATCACCTTGCTATCCACCAGCTTCGGCACACTCGGCCACAGCGCCGCCGGCACCAGGGAGAATGAGGCGCCCAGCACCAGGATGGTCGCAAACGCCACTATCACGCCGCCGATGTTGTTCCCCTTGAATTGCGGCAGCACAAAAGCAAACGTCAAATGGCAGATAATCAGGAGCAAGGAGCCAAAGATGAGCATCGTGGCACCCTTCCCCTTATTGTCGAGGTAGTTGCCCAAAATCGGGGTGATCCCCACCGCCAGCAAGGGGAACACGGCGAATATAGACTCCGCGGACTGCCGCTCGTAGGCCATTACGCAGTAGCCAATCAACCCCACCACCGCAATGCATAGGTAAAGCCCCGAAAGATTTTTCTTCTTCGCAAAATTGCTCATGAACGCCGTCACCGCCACTACCAACATCACAAGGTACTGCAGAACTGTCACCGTGGTGCTATGCCAAAACGAATCATCTGGTAAGGTCTCAAACGCGATGTTGCACTGCAACATGTTCACTGCGTACTTCTGGAATGGGAAAATCGCACTGTAGTACAGCACGCACAGCAATGCCACCACCCAAAAGACACCGCTTGACAGCACCTTCCCGAGGTCGGAAATCCTGAATGGGTCGTCCTTCTCCTCCGCCTCGCCCGTTTGGGCATCAAGTTTCCGATCCATGAAGAAGTAGACCACAAACATCGTCATAGCAATGCAGAGCATCACAAAGCCAAAGGCTACAGCCCTTGACACCTGGATATCGCCACCGAGCTTCGCGAAGAAGGGCGAGAAGATCATCACCGTAGCCACCCCCAGGCGCGCCAGCGCCATCTCAGACCCCATGGCCAGCGCCATCTCTTTCCCTTTGAACCATTTTACGATACCACGCGATACGGTAATCCCCGCCATCTCCGCGCCGCAACCAAAAATCATGAAGCCCAGCGAGGCGAACTTCGCGGATGCCGGCATGGAGCTCGTGAAGGGCGACACCCCCAGCTCATGAAGCCCAGGAACGTAGTTGAAGTTATCCGTAAACCAACGTTCTAGCCCTGACCCTGCAAACGACTCCGTCACCGCGTACCAATTCACCGCCGCGCCCAGAAGCATCACGCCCCCCGAAAGCACCGCCGTGAAGCGCACCCCCATCTTGTCAAGGATTATCCCTGCAAAAATTAGGAAAAAGACGAAGACATTCAGAAAGGTCTCCGATCCGGCATAGGTGCCAAAGGTGTCGGAGTCCCACCCGCGGGTCTGTTCCAGCAGATCCTTCACCGGGGACAGAATGTCCATAAAAATGTAAGCGCAAAACATTGCCAACGCGAGCAGCAGCAGCGCCGTCCAGCGCACCGCGGGAATCTCGCGTAGCGAGGTGTGTTCACCCCCTATTGTAGCATTCTTCATTGTTTGTAAACTTTTTATTGCCTCTGTTTCTCTCTCCTTTGCGGCGCACCAGCACCTTTGTTTTCAGTGCGTAAAGGTACGGATTATTTTTAGTCAAGTCCCCATGACGACCATAATAATAGCATAGATGAATACTAAAAGAAACGAGCGTGTAATATAAAAATGGTTGTGCAATAGCTGTATAGGGTCGCCACCCAGTCCAGATTCCCCGCGCGGGAACATCAAACTCATGTTCTCAAAAATAAACCGCCCGCCCTAGCCTTGCGGCTGGGCGGGCGGTATACCATTACCTCACGAAAAGGCTAGAGCTCATAGGTCTCACCGCTGTGGAGCAAATCCTCCATGCAGTGGTACTGCCCCTTCTGCTGGATGTCAATCACCTGGTCACGCACGAGGTCATCGTACGTGGGGAATGGCACGTTGCGAATCACGCCCAACGCCACCGGCAACTGGGGGTACGCCATGTTGACCAAAAGCATGTGAAGTCCCGGATTCTCCTCCGTGGCATCGTGCTTCAAGATGTTATCCTCGGTGTAGCCGTCCTTGCCTAGCTGCACCGCCTTCAGCTTAAAGCCATCGAGAACAAGCCCCTTGTCGCGATTCTTACCGAATATCATCGGCTCGCCCTGCTTTAAGTAAATCACCCTATCGGCACGCGTAGCGCTATCTGTAATCGCCGCATGCGCCCCATTGTTGAAGATGACGCAGTTCTGCAGCACCTCCACCACGGAGGTTCCATCATGCTTGGCAGCCTCAACCAGCACGTCAGTTGTGAGATTCATCTCCACGTCGAGCGAACGGGCAAAGAACTTACCCCTTGCCCCTAGCACGAGCTCACCCGGAAGGAAGGGCTGCTCCACCGTGCCGTACGGCGAGGTCTTGGTTATCGCCCCCAGCTTGGAGGTAGGGCTGTACTGGCCCTTGGTCAAGCCGTAGATCTCGTTGTTGAACAGCACGATGTTGATATCGATGTTCCTGCGTATAGCGTGGATGAAGTGGTTTCCCCCGATGGCCAACGCATCGCCATCGCCCGTCATCTGCCACACGCTCAAGCGTGGGTTCGCCACCTTGGCCCCTGTAGAAATTGCCGTGGCGCGCCCATGGATGGTATGAAAGCCGAACGTGTCCATGTAGTACGGAAAGCGGCTGGAGCAGCCTATTCCCGATATAATGGCGAAACGTTCCTTCTCGTAGTGCAACTCCTCCGCCACCTTGGGCAACGCTTTCTGCACAGCAGCCAATATAGCGTGGTCGCCGCACCCTGGGCACCAACGTACCTCCTGATCGCTCTTAAAATCCGCGGCTGTATACTTCGTATTTGACATTGCTTCTCCCTTTCCTACTTACTCTTCAACAGCTCATTGGCCCTCTCTACAATCTCCGTCACGATAAACGGTTGCCCCTGCACCTTATTGAGCTGGTTGTAGGTGAACTGCTGATGGTGCATCCGCAAATAGTTGGCCATCATGCCCATGTTCAGCTCGCACACAAGGATCTTGCGGAAGCGCGAGAACACCTGCGCGAGGTTCTTGGGTAGCGGGTTGATGTATGAGATATGGCACAGCGATACGCGCTTGCCCTCCTTGCGCAGCTCCCTCGTGGCCGATAGGGTGTGGCCGTACGTGCCGCCCCAGCTCACGATGAGCAAATCGCCCTCGAGATCGCCCACCACCTCTTGATTCGGTATCATATCCGCCACCGCGGCCACCTTGGCTGCGCGCGTCTTCACCATCTTGCCGTGGTTTAACGGCTCTGTGGAGATGGAGCCCCTCAGCTCGTGCTTCTCAAGGCCACCCACGCGGTGCTCCAGCCCCTTGATGCCCGGCCACGCCCAGCCACGCGCCAAGTTCTCATTGCGCTTGTAGGGCATGAAGCGGCTGCCATCCGCATTGGGCGAGGCGTACGGTGGATGAATTTCAGGGTAATCCTTCATGGAAGGAATTTTCCACGGCTGCGACCCATTGGCGATAAAGCCATCGGTGAGGAGCACTACGGGCGTCATACGCTCTAGGGCTATACGCCCGGCCTGGAACGCCATGTCGAAGCAATCGCTCGGGCTCTTCGCCGCCACCACCACTATTGGGCTCTCGCCGTTACGCCCGTACAGCACCTGGAAGAGGTCGGCCTGCTCCGTCTTCGTGGGGAGTCCCGTGGAGGGCCCGCCACGCTGCACGTCTACTATCACCAACGGAAGCTCCGCCATTACGGCAAGCCCCATCGCCTCGCTCTTAAGCGCGATGCCAGGACCCGAAGTGGTTGTCACAGCAAAGTTCCCCGCGTACGAAGCCCCTATCGCAGTGCAGATGCCCGCGATTTCATCCTCGGCCTGTAGCGTTTTCACCCCTAGATCCTTGCGCTTGGCCAGCTCCACGAGGATGTCGGTTGCCGGCGTGATGGGGTAAGAGCCGCAGAAGAGCGGTAGCTTAGCCTTTTCAGCGGCGGCAATGAGACCCCACGCGGTGGCCATGTTGCCGCTGATGTTACGATAAGTGCCATGCTCCTTCACCTCGGCCTTTGGCACCTCGTAGGTGTTCGCCAGCGCCTGTATGTTCGCCGCGTAGTTGAAGCCATCCTGTAGCACCTTGCGGTTCGCCGCGATGAGCTCCGGCTTCTTCTTGAACTTCGTGTCGATGTAGTTGAAGGAATGCTCCATGGGACGGTCGAACATGTGGAACAGCATGCCCAACGCAAACATATTTTTGCAGCGCACGATGCTCTTGGCGTCCAGACCTGAATCCTTGAGACTCTCCTTGGTGAGCTCCGTCATGTTGACATAGACCACGTTGTAGTCCTGTAGATTCAGTTCCTCAATGGGGTCGTCCGTGGTGTACCCAGCCTTCTGTAGCCACTTGGGAATAAACTGGTCGGCATCAATGAGAATTGTTCCCCCCACCTTCATCCACTTGGCGTTCGCCTTCAGCGCGGCGGGATTCATCGCCACCAGCACATCGCAGTAATCACCCGGGGTGTTGACCTCATGGCTCCCTATGTGAACTTGAAAACCCGAAACTCCTCCTATCGAACCCTGCGGAGCACGAATCTCCGCGGGGTAGTCAGGGAACGTACTTACACCATTGCCCAGAAGCGCTGATGTGTCCGAAAATAGCGTGCCTGTAAGCTGCATACCATCGCCTGAGTCGCCTGAAAAACGAATCACAACGTTGTCCAGCTCTAGCGCACGTTTGTCTGCATCCATAACTGTCCTTTCTTATTTTCTAGTTCGTGAAAAATTCGCCCACGATACCAATCCCCTTGCCCCGCAAAGTTACGGTTATTTTTATGGCTTTTATCACTCCTCAACTTACGCCACCGTATGGCACCCATAAAGCACTATAAAACAAGCATCTACATTTCTATAATGGAATGATTGTAAATTAAATGAGCAACCCAACCAGGTAGCATGTGCACAGCGAGAAAAACACGCATGCCAAATTTTGGCTACCTTTGCCACCCACTGATACGGTTTGAGCCAATGAAACACTTCCGTCACTGTAGACTTTTGGGGCTGCCTGCCCTCTGCGCGTTGCTTGCATTTGCGATGCCATCGTATCGCGCAGCTGCACAGGGCTTTGAAGGGGATTGGCACGGCACAGCCAACCTCCCAGGTGGAGCACTCTCATTTGTGTTCCACATTACACCCATCGGCGCAACCTGGCAGGGTACATTCGATTGCCCCAACCAAAACGCCTATGGCCTTTCCATCACTGCCATCCAAATCCCAACGCAGGACTCGATTCATATCCAGCTTCCCAGCATCAACGCAAAATTTAAGGGGAAACTACGTAATGACAAAATCGCAGGAACATTCTCTCAGGGCGAGCAAACCGCGCAGCTCCTGCTAACCAAGAAGACCGCAGGCCCAGCGAAAAGCGAATGAGATAGGATGACCTTCCGCGCAAAGCCATCTCCTTTTACTACCTTTGCCACTGCGGATGCGGACATTCACGAACCGCCATTCACCTGGACAATATGACGCAAACGAGTATCCTTCGGCGCACTTCAATATTTGGGTTTCTCATGGTGATGGTAATGGTCACTGCGGTGATGCTATCTCCCTGCGCCACCGCACGGGCAGCGGAAAGCGTTGCGGCGCATGCGCACGTTTCGATGTTACGGATTGCTAGGGCGATTGCAATGCCAGATACCGTTGCGAACGCCGTGGTATACACCAAAGATTCGGCTATCCTCGTGGAGCCATCCAATGTCGTGCGGCAGGACTCCGATAGCCTATCCGTCCCCGATAGCACCGCCGTCCCCTTCACAGACTCAGCGCAAATCGCTACCCCACAATACTCCTACCCCGACTCAATTTACCCTATCGATGGGCATATCACCGCACGGCTCCCCATCCTTGACTCGCTCCTACGCACCACGCATTGGCACACAGACCTCGTCACGGGGTTTAGCAAACTCGTTCCCATCGATAGCTCGCTGCTGTACGCCCACCTCTACGACCCCACGCTGGATGGGCCACACCTCAAAACCAACCTCGGCATTGACTACGCGGTAACCATTGATGATGCCTTTTCCGCACGTCCCAACGCCACGAGCCCAACGCCCCTCTTTGCCAATGCGCTAATCAACCTCTTCCCCCTCGCTAGCGGGGTTGATTCCTACTCCGCAAGGGGCCCCTTCTCGCAGGTGGTACTCATGAGCAACTTCAGCTCCAGAACCGAACAGCTGGACGGCCGCATTTTCTACACGCAGAACGTAAATCCCTCCACCAACCTGGGTCTCGCCTTTAACCACGGCGATGAGACCAGTGCCTACCAAAACTTCGAGTCGAGGGTCAACGCCATCAGGGCGTTCGGCTCCTACGCAGCCAATCGGCTCTACCTTAATCTCTCTCTGGGCTTCGCCAAGCATAGCCTCAAGGACTATGGAGGCCTCGCCCATGATGACGACCAGCTCAATCCCGACCTCAAAAGGCAAGAGACCGAGGTGCGACTCACCACCCCCATGGCCCGCACCTCAAGCCAAGCCGCATCGGCTATCTTTGAATACGACCTGATACAGCATCGGAACATGGTGCGCGACTCCCTCGGCATTCAGTACACCTCGCACGTTCCGCTTCTCTCGCTAACCTCAACCCACCACTTCCGCGCATACTATAGAAGCTTCAACGAGACGTACAACGAGCAGGAGCGCAGGCCCCGCTACCTATCCCACGCCGCTGCGCACGACTCCGTGGGGCAGCAAACCTACACGGCAACAATAGGCGCACGCCTCCATCAGTTAAAGCACGCACACATTTCACTACCGGGGCTGCGTGCCGCTGTAGGCTACCAGCTTGACCGGTACATCCAGCAACGCCCCGACCAATACCTCACCGGCCAGCTAGGCACGCTAACGCACTCCCTATTCATTGAGGCCGCCGCCGATTACACCCATCCCTACTTCACCGTGCAAGCCTACGCTAAAAGCTACCTTCTAGGAGCACAGCTCGGCAACACATACCTACAGGCCGAGGCTAGCTATTTCCCCGCAAAGCAGGAGAGACAGTACGAGATCAATGCATCGTGGCAGGGCGGCTACGCGCAGCAACACCCTTTCTACCTATACTATAGGAGCAACCGCTTTATGTGGGACAACAATGGTCTCTTCCACCGCTCCTTCTCCTCTACGCTGCACGCTGCCTTCATTGCCCCCAGATGGGGCGGCGAGTACGGAGTGAACAACTCAACCATCTCCAACTACACCTACCTTGATGACTCCGCCCACCCGGCGCAGCTCCCGGCACTCAACGTGCTTGAAGCCTACGTGCAACAAACCTTTGACCGCTGGGGGCTTTCCATCATCCTGCGGGGATCGTGGCAACACGCCTCGCACGTTGCCGCCGCCGTCCCAACAGTCACCGCGTACGGCAACCTCGCCTACCATTTTCAAGTGATAAAAGACGCTCTCCACGTACGCATCGGCATGGAGGCGTACTACCGAACCCTCTTTTTTGCCCCGGGCTATTGCTCCGATCTAGGCGTTTTCTACGCGCAGCGCACCATGCAGATAGGGAACTACCCCATGCTCAACGCCTTTCTGTCGCTGAAGTGGAAAAGTGCCAACATCTTCGTGCGGGTATATAACGTTACGCAGGGCGCCTTCGGCTACGACTTCTTCGCTGCGCCGCACTACCCCGATCGGCGCAGGAGCGTTCGGCTAGGCATCAATTGGTATCTATACAACTAATTCCCCGAATGCTACCTCTTGGCATTGTTTTTGCTAAGGAAGACCGAAGGCATGAAAGTACCGGAGTCTACCATCCGGTCAAATAGTTTGAAGATGTCTTGTTTCCAACGACCTGCGAGGGTCTTAGTGAGCCTTTTGCTCTGCTTCGCCGCCTCGCTCCATTTCAACGCTAAAGTTTCCACCGCAGCCAACGAAACCGTTGCACCGCATGGAAAATTCACCGCAACGCTTACGGTTGCGATGGATAGGAATACCATTGACTACTTTCTCTACAAGGCTACGCCCACGGGGATGCAGCTTGAACTCACGCAGCGCTTCGCCTCGCACCTCGGACGCGCCATTGAGGTGTTCGCTGTTGACTCGCAGCAAGAGGGCATAGAGGCCGTTCAGAACGGTGCTGTAGACTTCTACGCCACCTCCGACTCGCTTACCCTTGACCACCTTACGTTGCTCTCCTGCTCCCTTCACTCACAGCCAAGCATCGCAAATCGGATGGGAGAAAAACTTGCCACATGGCTCTTCCCCGCAGAGAAATCGAGCCTCATAGCCATTGCCACCGAATGGTTCAGCAGCGATGGCTGCGTCCGCCTGAATAGAGCGCTAACCCGTAAGTTTGGAGCGAATGGGTACATGCGTCAACACTTTCAGACAGCCGACGGCAACAGCCCGCTCTCTGCGTACGACTCCCTCATAAAAGTAGCTACAAGGAACACCCGATGGGACTGGCGTTGGGTGGCCTCTATCATCTACCAAGAGTCGCGCTTTAAGCCATCACTACACTCCCACAGAGGAGCATACGGCCTTATGCAAATGACACCGGCTACGGCGCGGCATTTTGATGTACCCCACCTCAACACGCCCAAGGCGCAAATCAACGCTGGGGTGAACTACCTCCTGTGGCTTGATAGTCAATTTGAAAAGAATGGAATCCCCGATGAGCTGCGCAACGACTTTATCCTCGCGGCGTACAATGCTGGCTATAGTCGTATTCGCACCGCCCAGGGGGCAGCAAATGCCCTAGGCTATTCCCCGGCGGTGTGGGTGGGCAATGTTGCCATTGCGCACGCGAAGACTCCCCAACGTGTCATCAACAGCAACCCCCTAACGGCGCTCTACGGCACTGGGGAGACGTGCAACTTTGTGCGTGAAATCAACTGCCGATACACGCACTACAAGAATTTGCTGTAGAAGTATTCACCTTGATATCAATGCGCAACGCCTCCGCTAGGCGTAGTGCTGCTGCGCAATTAGCCGCAGCAGCAGCGACACTATCCTATACAATGGCTGCCCTTCACGATAGTCCGCCGGCGCTATGAATTGCACCCGTCCGTCGCTATGTAACGACCGAGCCTTATCGGCTGCACCCACCCTCTCCGGATTATACACAGCTATGGAGTGCCCCCCCTCAGCCTTCACCAGCCGCATGCAGGGGATGTCCGTTTGGCCATCCCCGAAGTAGATCATCCGACTGACCGGGATGGGACGCTTGCTATCGGGCATAAAGTCGTTAATTGCCTTATCATCCGACAGCGAGAACACCCCCTTGCTAATGCGGAATAGGAATTGCGTTTTGAGGGTGTAATCCATCGCCAAGCGGGGCCACACGGCTCTGCCTTCATCATTGTAGAGATACGACGAGGCGAACACTTTGTCAAACGCATTGTAAATGCTGCACCCCTCCAAAATCTCTTCTATCCCCGAAGAGACGATGTAGTGCTGCACGCGTAGCTTGCACTCTTCACCAATCGCACGAGTAAGCGAGAACCACGTCTCCACACCCGGGAAATAGTCAATGCTACGCCCCATACCGTTCAGGCTATCCCTCGTGATAGCAATCCCCTGCTCTTTAGCCAATTCTACGAGGCGCCACAGGTAGTAGTATATACTATTGATATCTTTCTCTTGGCTCTGCCCATTAATCTCCTGCCAAAACGCATTTGGCTCCTGCCCCAGCGCGGCAAGGCAGCCGTACTCCTGCATGCTTAGTGGCGACAGCGTTCCGTCAAAATCGTACACTAACGCCACCGCGGGCCATTCTGCAGCCATGGTCTACGACTCTACCTTACTGTCGGGTTCCGCCCCATCAGCGGTCAGCGCATGGAAAACGTCCTCAAGGTGTGAACGCCGTTCGTAGAGCGTCACGAGGGGAACGTCCATCTCCACCGCCTTGCGGAAAAGCAAAAGCCGCGCCTCCATCGAATCCACGCCGCGTATTGCCCACTCGCTGCCGGGCAACGACTCAACCCTCTTGCCAGGAAACCACCCCTCAATTTGCTCCTTCGTGATCTCCCCCGCGAAGGCCACCACCACCGCGTTCCCCGCCGCGCTGCCCATGACGTCGGCGGTACGCCCCTCTGCCACAAGCTTTCCATGGTTCATAATCGCCACCCTATCGCACGTTGCCTCCACCTCCTGCATGATGTGCGACGAGAGCAAAATGGCCTTTGTCGCCCCCACCTCCCGAATAACCTGACGGATTTCTACTATCTGATTTGGGTCAAGCCCGCTCGTGGGTTCATCGAGAACCAAGACCTCTGGGTTGTGCAGCAAGGCTGCCGCCAGACCAACGCGCTGGCGATACCCTTTGGAGAGGAGGCCTATCTTTTGATGCTGCTCTGGGGTGAGACCAGTGAGTTCAATGGCACGATTCACCTCTTTGCCTGGGGATTCCAACCGATAGATACGCGCCACGTGCATGAGGTACTCCCGCACGTACAGATCGGGATAGAGGGGGTTGTGCTCCGGCAAGTAGCCAATACCATTACGCCATGCGGGACGCAGATCGGTTACGTCAGTTCCATTCACCATCGCCCTACCCGCGCTCGGCGAGAGAATGCCCGTCAAAATTTTCATCGTGGTGCTTTTCCCAGCACCGTTAGGGCCAAGCAGCCCTACGACTTCCCCCGGCTTTACTGTCAGCGACATGTCGCGCAGCACCCACCGATCGCCGTATCTCCGCCCCAAATCCTCTATTTCAATCCCCATCGCCTCTCTCCCTCCTACGTTCTACCTATTCGCCTCGGCTATCTGCCCCGTAAGAGCATTCACAGCTTGCTCCATCGCCTCCTTTGCCTGCGCATCGCTCTCCGATGCCGCCGCAGCCCTTACATCAGGGATATAACGGGTGTACCCCATCCACGCTATGTACTCCGCCGCTGCAGCCCGCACCCTCGCATCGCCATCGTAGAGTAATCCCTGCACCCACCGTTTCGCATCCCACGAAAGCACGGAGCGCAGCCACCCCAACGCCTCTAGCTTCTGCTCCGCCGTACCGTAAAGGAAGGTTTCGTAAGTATCGCTCTCCCGCTTTAGCATCTCCACGCTCATAAGGCACTCCCCCGGAAGGAGCGAAGGACTGACCATAGCCCTGTCGTAGGGTACTATCGCCTTGCGCAACGTCCAGCGCACCATGCGCGGAATCATCCACTGCATGCCCGGCGTAGCCTCGGGGTGCGCAATGCACGCCATCACGCGGCCCTGCCCCGCCTCATTGCCTATCAGGAAGGGCCGTCCATTGGTCATATTCGCGGGGGCGTTGCCCTCCTCATGCACATCGCTCTCCATGGTGGCAAACGAACCGTACGCCCGCTGTAGCGTGTCGTATACAGGTCCCTCGTAGTACATTATATGAATCGTATCAAGCGCCGCCAACTCGGGAAAGAGTTCCTGCCCCAGCGTGGTAAGCGTCACGTTCGACACACCATGCCCTCGGTTGTCATGGGCAATGTCAATAGCCACCCCTTTGCTAAGCCCCAAGCTGGCATACCCCGGGGTGCTAGAGAGAAGGTAAGCCCCAGCGCATATGCCCAAAACGCCACCGCCGTTGTTCACAAAACTCTCAATTCTCCTATGGTTCTCCGCCCCAAGATTGAGCCACTGACGGGAGCCGCCGCCCCCTGGGATTATGAACGCATCGAGCGTATCAAGAACACCGCGCGCAATGTCAGCACTCGTGACGTAGTAGGGCCGCATGTCCCCATCGCGACGTATCGCCTCGTACGCCTCCCAAACGCACGTCTGCGCACCGCCATGCCCATCAAAAACCCCAACTCGGATAACGTTGCGCTTTGCCGTAGCGTTCGCCCCCCCATTAGCGGGTTTCGTGGACTGCCCGCAGCTGGCAAGTATCAGCAGCCCTAGAGCAACAACGGTCACAAAAGAACATCTCACCGTACGCATTTCCTTTTCCTCCTTACTTTTGGTAGTAGCTCCGCAGCCTACGCTGGAAAATCAGCCTATTCGCCTCGTTGATATTCTGCACGATCGCCGTGATGCGCGCCTTGCGTCGATCAATCTCCGCCTGGGGTATCGCCTGCTGATTCTGAAAAACAATGTAGTCAATCCTATAGCCAGCCGAATCAAGCTGCATTGCGACCGCTGCATCGAAATCATCAAATAGGATTACAGAGGGCAAGTTGCTCGCGGTGTAGCGCCCCACGGCCTGCCGCACCCCATCGCTGATGTAGCTTATCTGCGTTTCGCCAAGGTACTTCGCTCCAAGGAGCAGCCGCACGAGGTCAATCTGTGCAACCTTCTCCTTCTCCCCCGCCTCAACGTAATTACGGTACTTCCTATCGGACGTTTCCAAGAAAAGATCGATGAAGCGTTGGGGAATCCCAATTAAATCCTGTAGCTCCCCCTCCCTTTTCCTTAGGCTGTATTCCTTTTTCGCCTCCTTTTGGGTTGTCGGGACGTAGTATTTCCACTTCCGTGTGCGCTTGTACGTATCCGTCATGGGGGAGGGCTTCCAATGGGTCTGCGGACGAAGCATAAGGTTTGATTGCAACCTAACGTTCCCTGCCTCCAGGGTGTAAATCAAACAGTTGATGAGATGTACATACCCCCCGCCGATGTACGTATGGAGGGCCGACCATAGGGTAGCATTCGACGCGCGCCGGCGCACAGCGCTATCGGAGGCATCCGCCAAGGCGGGTTTTGACTTTAGGTAGTTAACGAACTCAGGGTCAAACGCCACAGGGAGGTAGGTGGTACTAGTAGTTTTATCCACGTCTAGCAAGCCATTCGGCTGATGGTACAGCCCCTTGATGTCCACCACGTAGGTGCTATCGTCCGACATGCCGATGTGCAACTTATAGTCGGCTCCCCAGCTCATGTTGCGTATCTCGTTCGGCTGCGCCTGAGCTCCCCAAACGCCCCCGAAAAGGAACAGCGCGAAAAGGAATAATTTTCTCATTACTTTTGCATGGCTATAAAAAACATTCCCCATTGCCAGGGGAATCGTTTCAATTTTATCTCTGCAAAGGTAATAAAATCAAATGGCAACGATACCACGAATCATAGTAGGAATCTCAGGGGCTAGCGGCATACGCATCGCCCGCACGCTCCTAGAGGTCTTGCTGAGCGAGACAACGGTAGCAATCGACTTAATCGTCTCTGAAACCGCCCGACAGGTTTGGGCACACGAGCTAGGAAGTACCCCTCTGCCCTCAGATGCGCGCATCGTGCATTTTGATAACAACGACCTCGCCGCCGCGCCCGCCTCTGGATCGCACCACACCCTCGGCATGGTGATTGCGCCCTGCAGCATGACCACAGCAGCGCGCATTGCGCACGGCATTGATGACAATCTTATGGCGCGCGCCGCCAGCGTCACCCTAAAAGAGCGCCGCACGCTCCTCCTCACACCACGCGAAACGCCCCTCTCCTCCATCCACCTAACCAATCTACTCACCCTCTCGCAGGCAGGCGTAATCGTCATGCCCCCGCTCCTTCCTTCCTACATTCCCAACGCCGCTCCGCAGGAGCAAGAGCTTGAATTTGCAAGGCACATTCTAGAGTTTTTCAATATAGGAAACAGAAAATTCGGGTGGCAATAAGCCCCTGCGGGGAAAAAACAGCGGCAGCCGGTACCCCCGCACCTACTGCCGCCGATTATTAGCCCACCCATGTGGCTCCCTAGCCTATATAGCTATCAATGCGGATTTTGCCGACCCCAACAAGAAACACCAGTATTATTACGTACCGCAGGATCTTACTCCATCGCTGTCCACCAACTCCGTACGCACGCATAGCCCCATAATGCAGCAAGTACGCTAACAGCGCGATATTAACAAGAACCGTTCCCCACGACGTATTACCCCATTCTATAAACAACTCCAACCCTATCAAGAGGACAACTATAACCAGCCCCGGGAAAGAGTATTCAGCCCGGTTGCCTAGCGCCTCAAAAATATTGCACTCCTCTGGCTCTATGCTATTCAATTGATCCTGCTTCATAACGCTCCTATAGTTTAAAGATAAACCAAGCGCAAAGGTACGTTGTTTTTACAATCCGTAAAGCCATATAGAACAAGCTATAACTACCACAAAAACTTTCTGCCTCTAATGGCGTTTCTAAGGCTAAAGGTCAGCTAATATGAATACTCAACACCACCCCCTCCCCTGGCCCAAGGGCTACATCCACCTATACACCGGCAACGGCAAGGGTAAAACCACCGCCGCCTTCGGGCTCGCCCTCCGCGCCCTCGCCGCCGGCGCAAACGTATTTATAGGGCAATTCGTAAAAAGCATGCGCTACGGGGAATGCAGCATCGCTGAGGCTGCAAATGCCCTAGGCAAGGGGCAGTGCCTGGTAGAACTCTTCGGCAATGGGTGCATGCTCCTGCGAAATCCAACGGAAGAGGACCGAGCCGCCGCGCGGGCGGGCATCGCCCGAAGCCTAGAGGCACTCCAGGATGAAGCATGGGACATGATAATTCTCGATGAACTCACCATTGCGCTGCACCTAGGGCTAATCGCAGATACCGACATAGAGGAACTCCTACAGGCACGGCCGCCCCACGTGGAACTCATCATCACCGGGCGCTACGCCCCCGATTGGCTCATCGCCCGCTGCGACCTCGTAACAGATATGCGGGAGGTGCTGCACTACTACCAGCAAGGCGTAGAGGCTAGGATGGGGATTGAACGGTAGAGGGCCTTCCTAGAAGTTGCGCACCGAAGGCACTCTTTTAATCTAGGAAGCTCTTAGGAGCTGCGCAAAGCGCGCTCGTCAAATCGATACGCACAGAAGAGGGACACGGTAACTAGCCCATACCCCCCTTCCGTACGTACTGATTATAACTCTTTTACAGCTTAAACATCGCTAGATATTTTTTGCCGTTTTTGGCAAACATCGTGAACGCCCCCACCTCTTTGCCGTTTTGGTAGAGGGCGTAGGGTGGTACCAAGCCAGATGTGTCCCCATAGATCTTGTAAGAGCCCACTGAGAGCGTTCCCTCCTTTAGCAGCTTGCCATTCAGGCTGTAGCAACGTAGCCACACCGAGCCTCCTTCCCGTGAGAGCACAGTAATGCGATCGGCCTGTAGATTGATATCGCTGATGATGTCGGGGAAGGCATCCTGCTGCACCTCCACAAGGTGCTCCTCAGTACCCGGTTTTTTCAAGGGTTCCTTGATTGGTGCATCAAAGACCTTGATAGTGCAGACGATGGAGTCGTGATTCGTGGCACTTGATATGTGTACCAGCCCCGAGCTGCCGCAGCTATAGGCTATCCGTTCTCCATGCGATGCGAACCGGCTTAACGTCGAAGTGTAGCCCGTTTGGTAGTGCCTATATACTGTGTCAAGCCGCCCCAAAAAACCTAAAAAGCGTCCTGTTTTCATTGAGTAGCGCGCAAACAGCGGCACCTCGTCGTAGAACTCTGGTAGGGTAATGTTGTGATCGGCTGGTCGCCCCTCCCATTCCTCAATGGCTCCCAAGGATGGATAGCCCTTGACGGTTCGGATGAGGAGTTCATCCTTATATGGATAGAACACCTGGTGGTCTTTGACGAACACTAGCTCCGTGGCGTCAAACGATTCCAGGAGTTCCAATCGCATCATATTTCGGGTATCGCTGCGGGGATTCCATTTAAAAAAAGCTGCCGCATTGAAGTACGCCAACTTGGAGGAATCAAAGGGGCTACGTATAAGTTCTGGAAGAGAGTAGGAGAGGTATACTTCTCCATCGTCACCAAATTGCCCCATGTTGGGCATTACAAAGAACATGTTGTTCTCTACACCCCTTCTGAAGTCCTGGGGCGACAGAAGTGTAGTGTCCACAAAGGCTATCTCCTCTTCGGGGCGAGGGGCGAATTGTCGTATGGGGAATGCCCTTTTACCCGCAACCTTGAAAAGGTAGAATGCGTTGGCAATCTCATCGTTGAAGCAGAGCAGGTTGTTCCGTAGCGCGGGGAATAACATCATGCGCGACACTGGCATCTTGCCGTTTACACCCTCCTCCGCGATCAACACCTCCCTATAGCGCAGCGGCTTAACCGCGGGCGCATGAGGGCTGCTCTGCGAGGTGAGCACCGCTGTTCCGTAATCGTGGAATGGCTTAGGCTCAGCAGCAGCGACCAGCGAATCAAAGGTTGCGGGGGCCAGCTCAAGGATACTCCCCCCCGCAATTAGCCTATTGCCCCGCCGGTCAATCTTCACTGTGTAGGTTACATGCAGCCGCGCAACGCTGAGGCTGAAGATGTCCTTATACCACTCCATGGTATCCACCAGCAGATGGGTGTAGCGGAAATTCTTGTTTTTTTCGTAGCGGCGCGCCCCCCGGGCATCGGGATAGACCGTCCACAGCACCACAGAGGCATTGGGATCCCTCTCCCTAATGGCATCGTAAAGGAAATTGATGTCAACCTCACACCGAGGACACATTTGCGGTGCGTACAGCACGGCATACACCGTATCCGAGAGGTTAGGCAACGCTGATAGCACCCCACGCAGCTGGGCTTCGCTACCCTCCTTTTGGGCTATCTGAAGCCTCTCATCGTAGGCTCCCGAAGCCCCCTGGCCGTAGCACGCAACCGCAGCCACGAACCATAGGGCGACAACGAGAGCCCTTTTTTGCTGAAGTAAAAAGAATCCGGCCATTGCTATTTAATCTTTATCGCACCCGTGCGCCAATCCACCTGCGAAGCTTTAACCATAATCATCCGCTCCCCATCAGAGACTATTACATAGCGATCCGCCGTATTCACACTTTCAATCGTCCCTTCTCCTATCTGAGAGGACGGATAGGTTATCCTTTTGCATACCGTAACGCAGTTCCCCCTGCATGCATTGACAATGCCAGCCTTTTCACCGTACCACTCTACGGTAGCTCCCCATTCCTTCACCTGCCTTGATATGGAAGAAAACTCTCCGTGTTGCTCATCAAAACCTTGCGCATAGGTACCACCCGCCAGTAGCAAACCTGCCACAAATAATGCTAACTGCTTCATCTCTAGTAATCTTTAAATTAAACACTCAACACTACCTAATCAGGTTTTGCAAATGTATGTCTTTTTTTTTTACAATGCCAAACATGCAAAAAAAAATTCTCGAGCCAACGACCATTCCGGTTGGGACAATAGCAGATAGTCTCGCTTGGACAGACGTTTTTTATTGACGGAACCACCGCCTGCACATTTTTAACGCGAATTCGGCTTAAAGCGAAGCAGCATACATGTAAAAAACAAAACGTAGCGCATTAACAATCAATGCGCTACGCTTAGCAATGCAGGGAATTGTTTGTACCCTTTTAGCTAATAATCAACAAAACTACAAACGGTCTTCCTTGCCGAATGCGAATGCAGTTGAAATCTACTACTTCTCGGGTAATAAATCTTCCATAGTAAACACCCCGCTGCGGCTCTCCACGAACTCCGCCGCCGCCAGCGCCCCATCGGCGAACCCTTCTCGTCCCTTCGCGATGTGCGTCAGTTCAATGGTATCCGCTGCGCTATCAAGGCGCACCGTGTGCGTACCCGGCACGCTTCCGATGCGGTGTGCTGTGATTGGCAACGCCCCGTCTGGAACATTCGGCGTTAAAGCCCACTCCCCATACTTTCCTTCCTCACCTAGGAACGGCTCGGCTAGGAGGACGGCGGTGCCACTCGGTGCGTCTAGCTTCGCCGTGTGGTGCGTCTCCTCTATCGCTACATCGTACTGCGGCAGCAGCTTCTCGTAGCGCGCCAACTGCCGAGTGAGTAACGACACCACCCGCACCCCAAGGCTGAAATTCGGCGCATAGAATAGAGCCAAAGCGGGGTGCTGCGCCTGCACATCCAGCACCTCCTGCAGCTTGGAGTACCACCCCGTTGTGCCGCACACCACCTTCATGCCGTGCGTAAGGCAAAACCGTAGGTTTTCCACTGCGGACGAAGGGGAAGAGAACTCTATGGCCACATCCACTCTCTGCCCATTTCGCACCGCGGTCTCCAGCTCCTCGTAGGAGTTCGCATGCCACAGCACCTCATGCCCCCTTGCTGCCGCCCTCTGCTCCACCATGTGGCCCATCTTACCGTACCCTACTATGCCTATTTTCATTTCTTTTCCTCCGCTCTTTACACAAATCGCAGCGCAGCACCGCTACACCCCCGCAAAAAATCGGCCGCAGTGAGCTGCTTACGCCCCGGCAGCTGCAAACTCTCAATGGAAACCTCCGCCCCATCACCGCACAGCACCGCAATGCCCTCTCCTTTTCCTATGATACGCACACTCCCCGCTTCGCCTGCCGCACCTTCCCTGCACATCCCGCCCCGCGAAGAGTGGTGAAGTTTTACGTACTCCACCCTCACTCCGTCCATCTCCATATCTGACCACGCCGTGGGCAACGGCGACAACCCTCTTATCTTCCTGTCCACCTCTGCGGCACTTCGCGCCCAATCCACCCGGCAATCCGCCTTGAAGAGCTTCGGCGCACCAGGCAGCCCCCCAGCCGCTGGCTGTACAGAAGGCTGGAGCGTACCTTGCAGCAGCCCCTCCACGGTCTCCACCACGAGCCTAGACCCCAACACTGAAAGACGAGAATGGAGCGTACCCGAGGTATCCTGCTCCGTAATCGCCGTGCCGGCTCGCATAAGGATTTTACCGCTGTCCATTCCCTCATCAAGGAGGAAGGTGGTCACCCCGCTCTCCTTCTCCCCATTCATTATCGCCCAGTTCACAGGAGCTGCGCCGCGGTAAGCGGGCAGCAAGGAGGTGTGTAGGTTTATCGTGCCGAGCCGCGGCATGCTCCACACCGCCTTAGGCAGCATGCGAAACGCCACCACCACTCCCAAGTCAAGTTCCAACGAACGAAGGGTTGACATAAACGATTCATCACCAAGGCTCTCCGGCTGAATCAGCAATGCACCCATCTCCTTGGCACACTGCGCTACCTCTGGTTCCCTAAGCTTGCGCCCTCGCCCCGCCGGCCGCGCAGGGGAGCTTACTACAGCCGCTATATCGTACCCCGCCCCACGCAACGCCCGCAGCGGCGCCACGGCAAACTCTGGGTTGCCCATATAGACTATCCTAGCCCGCCCCTCTCGCTGCGCTACCATCTCGCCCCTCCTACTCCTTTTTCCCCAATATGTTGTGCCCCATCTTGTCCCGCTTGGTCTCTAGATAGTGTCGATTATACTCATTCGGCTCTATCTCAATGGGTACAATCTCATCAATGATGAGCCCATACCCTTCAAGCCCCGAACGCTTAACCGGGTTATTGGTCATCAGCCGCATATGGCTCACCCCCACGGCGCGAAGTATTGATGCCCCCACGCCGTAATCACGTTCATCTGCTTTAAATCCTAGCTGTTCGTTCGCCTCAACCGTATCGAGCCCCTCGTCCTGCAGTTTATAGGCGTGTATTTTATTAAATATTCCGATTCCACGCCCCTCCTGGTTAATGTAGACCACCACGCCCTTCCCCGCCTGATCAATGCGATCCATCGCCTCGTGCAGCTGCGAGCCGCAGTCACACCGATAGCTCTCAAAGACATCCCCAGTGAGGCACGATGAGTGCACCCTCACCAGCACCGGCTCGTCCTTCTCCCACTCACCTTTCACCAACGCCACATGCTCCAACCCATTCGACTTTTGCCTGAACGGTATGATACGAAACGCGCCGTGCCGTGTGGGCAGGGTTGACTCCACACCCTTCTCTATGATGCTCTCCCGCTGCAAACGGTAGCGGATAAGGTCTTCTATTGAGATGATCTTAAATCCGTACTTCTTGCTTATCTCCAGCAGATCTGGGAGACGCGCCATAGTGCCATCCTCCTTGATTACCTCAATAAGCGCTGCCGCCGGCTGCAAGCCCGCAAGGCGCGTCAAATCCACTGCCGCCTCTGTATGTCCTGCCCTACGCAGCACCCCTTTCTCCCGCGCGCGCAGCGGGCAAACATGACCCGGCCGACCTAAATCCGACGGCTTCGTGGCGGGGTCAGCAAGGGCCAATATCGTCTCTGCCCGATCGTGCATTGACACCCCAGTGGTGCAGCCGTTACCAATCCGATCCACCGTCACCGTGAAGGGCGTTTCGTGCGACGAAGTGTTATGCACCACCTGCATGGGCAACTCCAGCTCTTCGCAACGTCTCTCCGAAATCGGCGCACACAGCACTCCCCGCCCGTAGCGAAGCATGAAATTCACCTTCTCCGGCGTCACCTTTTCCGCGGCAATGATAAAGTCTCCCTCGTTCTCGCGATTTTCATCATCCACCACTATCACGAATTCCCCATTGCGGAAGCTCTCCACGGCCTCCTCTATAGTATTTAGCTGGCTTTCCAGCTTCTTTCTATCTGACATAATCTCTATCCTCTTTTTCTATTTGTCCAATGTCTCTGTCCCCTTCCCTTTGCGCCACCCTACGAGCTGCTTCAACCTTCGCACCTGCGTGCTATACCACTCCCTACGGAACAACGGAGAATCGTTCTTCGCCTTGTATATCAAAAACACAGCTATAGGAACCAGTACAAACGTTGAGAACCACATCCCTGTAACATCATCCCACACCATCTGTTTAGCAAACTTCTCTGTTGTGGTGCTAATCACGTAGTAGACAACAAAAAACAGCACGGATATTCCCATCGGGAACCCTAGCCCCCCCTTGCGTACTATCGCCCCCAGCGGAGCCCCTATCAAGAAGAAAAGTAGGCACGCCATGGAGAGCGTAAACTTCCTATGGTACTCCACCATGTAGCGCACCCGCCGTTTGTTGTAGTAATACTGATCATCACTGAGGCTCACCACCCGTTCCTTTGTATCCCGCAGCTTGTCAACAGCAGACGATAGACAACGGGTCTTCTCTCTTTGCTCCGCAGAGGCAAAAAGCGCACTGGCATCAATGGTGTCAACCTTTCTACCGCTATCGGCACTCGCACGCTTGGGCGTTACGTAAAGCAGTTTCAAACGTCTAAGCAAATCATTCTCTAGCTCCCCGCTCCTCGTACGCAACGAATCCTGGTACTGCCATATCTGGTCAAGCCTCAGCACGTTGTAGCTATCCGAAAAAATCCCCTCATCCTTCTTCTCAAAACCAAAGCCCTCCAGCTCCTTTATGAACTTCTGATGGCTAAACGAAACCCGTCGTGCTGGGAACTCTCCATCCAAATCAATGTTATCACCATCGCGAACCTCTTCGTACGTCTCTCCGCTGAAAAGCTCCACCACAATGTACTTTTGGTCGTCAGTTATCGTGATGTAGCCAGAGTCAGCACACGTTACATTCACATTACCAGCATTACCAGAGTGGTCATAAATGAGGATATCGCGCATCAAATTGGTCTTGCTATCCCTGCTCGCCACCCGGATACTGTAATCCTGAATGTCATTTTGGAAAATGCCCGACCGTATCACCAGCTCCGGCTTCTGCTCCTGCACGCTGTATATGAGCGTGTCCATCTTGAGCGCAGAGGCTGGCACTACATAGTTAGCGCATAGAAAGGCAACAATAGTTATGACGATGCAGATTATCATGAGCGGGCGCATGATGCGCACCAGCGATATCCCAGCCGCCTTCATGGCGAGCAGCTCGTTATGCTCCCCCAGATTGCCCAACGTCATCAGCGAAGCTAATAGCACCGCCAAAGGGAATGCCATAGGCATTAACGTGGCGCCCGTGTAGAGCAACAGCTCCAAAATCGTAGCGGCATCAAGTCCCTTACCCACAAGGTCGTCAATGTATTTCCACAGAAATTGCATTAGCAGGACAAACATGACAATAAAAAACGTCATCAGCATCGGCCCCAAAAAAGAGGTCACCACCCAACGATCTAATCGCTTCATGCCACGCTACCCAACGCTATTGTGTTTATCCCACCACGTATTGTACACTGCGCAAAGGTAGTAAATCCCTACGTAATGAGTGCTAACGATGCAGATGTTGACAACCTAGCCAAGCGCGAAACACAAAGAGGGGGCATTGCTGCCCCCTCTTCTGCACGATTCCCTTCTCTACTGAGTCACTTTACTCCTGCTTCACCACCTGTCGATACGCCACACCTCCTTCAACATCCACCATGCGCAGCACATACACCCCAGCATTCCACTCCCCAGTACGCAGTATCATGCTCTCCGTGCCTTTATGCATGTAGGTAGCAACCAACTGCCCATCCACCGTGTACACCTGTAGCTCCCGCAGCAGCTCTACGCCTTCGGCTCTCAGCTCTCCCACGAACGGGTTGGGCTTCACCTGCACCCCCGCTAGCAACTCGCTCTCCACGGTATTAAGCATCTTCTTTAACGTCACGTTCTCCGTCCTATCCGCCCCCTCCACCGTTACCTTTCCACTGAAGACTTCGTACCCATCTTTCGTCACCTTGTAGTCATAATCTCCATCCGCCAACTTCAGCTCCGCCATGCCGCTCACACTATTCACCTTCTGACCGTTCGTCTCCACCGCTGCCCCATCAACCGCCTTGCCCGCCTCATCCTTTACCACAAAGGTTACTACGTAATAGTGCACCTCCTTAAAACTGACACTCACATCCACATTGCCAGACACCTCAACGGTTCGCCCAGTCTCAAACGGTTTACCATTCACCTCTAGCGTTTCAACGCGATAACCCGCATCGGCAATCGCCGCGATCGTGAGAACCTTCCCCTCCAAGATCTTCGCATTATTCACCATCGTTTCGCCTTCGCACGTAATGGAAAGGATCCCATGCGCAGGCTCGTTACACGTGAGCACGTACGGCTTTCGCAGAATAATCGTCTCGGTACACTTCTCCTTATCCAATTTGAAGGCGTAGTTCTTAATCGGTTCGTAGCCACTCAACTCAAAGTCAAAATGGTACTCCACCCCTTGGGCATCAGAGAACTCTGCTACACCATCCCCCTCCGTAGTTCTCTTTTGTTTACGCCCATTGACCTGGATCACCAGCACGCTCTCGAGGGGCTTCCCATCCACTCCCACAACGGTAAATGCCACATCTCCCATCGCGGGCAACGTTACATCAATCGGGGTTCCATCATTCACTTGGTAGGTAACTCCAACAATCGGAGCATAATCCTTAGCAGCTGGCGGCGGCGTTACGCTGTACTCTATGCGCTCCCCCTTAGTAAGGGTAAATGTCGCCTTCCCTTCCGCATTGGTCTTCCGACTCGCATGATTTTTAACGCTAACTGTGGCTCCCTCCGCAGGAGTCCCAATTGCATACTTCACCACAAAGAGTACTGTAACCTCATTGCTCAACACCACATCCTCTCGCTGCCCTACGTCAGACACCTTCACGGATTTCGTCGCCCTGCTATATGATGGGTGATCAATAGTCATAGTGTACTCCCCAACCCACACGTCAAACTCCGCCTCGCCAGCCGCATTGGCCTTCATCTCCAGCGGAGCCGCACCAGCCTTCGCAGCTACCAAGCTCACAGCGGCATTCGCTATGCCTTTTTGTTCTTTGTCAACGACCTTCACCCCGAATTTCACTGGCTCAGGGGTCATCGCCACCGCAACTTCCCCTTGCGTTGGAACCTCAACGATTCCCGATTCCGGCTTGTACCCTGGCGCCATCACCGTATAGCGGTACTTACCGGGCAGCAATACGCACTCCACCTTGCCGTCCACATTCGCATAGCTCGGCCCATACTCTGCGCCGTTAGCTTCGGCCGTCAACACCAGCTTCGCCCGTGTGAAAATGGGCCGCCCGTCACTCGTGGCAACAAACGTCACGCCGAGCTTCTTGGCCTCAAGCACCACATCTATTCTCTTGGCCTCTCCCTTCACGTACACCTCGCCAGATTTTACTGCGTACGGTGCCTTCTCCACGCGATATTCGTACTTCCCACTTGGCATCTCGCCAAAGACAGCTTCCCCATCATCTCCCGTCGTCACTGGTTTCCCATTGAACGTAACATTAGCTCCTTTTACCGGCTGGCTCGCCACATCTTTCACCACCACGCTAACCAAGTATTTCTGTAGCTCTAGTCGCACGTTGACTTCGCCCGAAGTTGCTGACACGGTCACGCTACCGGTCTTAACGCTGTATCCTAGTTTTGAAACCACGTAGTTCCGATCCCCTTCAGACAGGGTCAGCTGGACTTTACCGTCAGCATTCGTCACGGCTTGCATTGCACCAACCGCCACGCTCGCTCCCTCTACCTTGCCCCCCATTGCGTCCGTCACCACAAAGGTCACCCTATGCGCAGCTGCATCCTTCTGCAGGCTCACCCTCAACCGGTTATTCTTGCTCGGCACGTTCACCGCCACCCCTTCCATGGACTTATAGCCCGACAGCACCACGGAGCAGTAGTAACGCCCCTTTGGCAACGCAAAGTTCGCCACACCAGATGTGCTACTCGCAGTAGCTCCGCCAATCTTCACCGCAGCACCATCCAGCGGCTCATTGCTCTCCGCATCCGTCACTAGCACCTCCAATGGGTACTCTGCGCCTTCCTTGTGCAGCTCCACTACCTCAGCCGCCATTCCTGCTGCCACAGTGAACACCGCTTTTTCCACGGGGTTGTACCCTTTAACCTCAACGATATAGGAGTAATTTCCTCCCCGCAGCATTGTCTTTGCGCTACCATCTTGATCTGTAGTCAACAATGTAGGCGTTCCGCCTGCATCGCGCAGCATGATTCGCACGCCCTCCAGCGGCACAGTCGCCCCCCCTGCCGATTTCACACTAAACTCTACCGCTACTTGACTCTCCTTAAAGACCGCAACGATGCTCCTGTTCTCTTTTACCTCCTTATCAATACGATTCGCATTTATGTCTCCATTATCTCCCCAGTAAGCAAAGGTGTAGCCTCCGTTCGGCGTAGCGACAACCTCCTTGGCATCGCTCCCCTTGGTTACAACCTGCCGCCCCACCGCTTTGCCGTCCAACTGTATCTCTCCTGCCCCAGAGGGTACCACTACGTATGCTATGGTCATCTGGCTCTCATCCTCCAGAATGGCTGTCAGCGTCACGTCCTGCAATACTTTCCCATACTGCTCCAAATCTACCGACTCGCCATTCACCTCCCACCCTACAAAACGGTAAGGTGCCTTGGGCGCCACCTCCACGGCTGGCAGCGACCCGCCACGCTTCACCTGCAGCTCGGTAACTGGCTTCCCATCGACACGGAAGATAGCCTCTCCCGCTGGCTCCGAGGTAAAACGCACTGTGGACTCTGCGTTTTCCTCCTCATATATCTCTAAATTGTCTATGAGGGCATAGAAAGATGACTGGATAGACCGGTAATGAAACGTCAATGCTAAAGAGCTTTTCCCTTTGAGCCTAGCTGCCGGAATGGTCAGCTCCACTCGCTTAACGTCAGGGTTTTCTACTCCCTTTCCTCGCACCCACAGTCTCTCTGCCGGACCTCCATCAATCGAACACTCCAGCGACAGCTCGCTATGCCAGTAGTAAAAGCTCCAGTCAAACGCTATCTTTACATCGTTGGCTATCCCCTCTACGTTTATCTGCGGCAAGCGTAGCGCACTGCCATACTCCGTCAGGTCATTTTCAAGATTGTCTCCACAATCAATCACCGCCGAATACGATGGGGTAAGCTTTTCAACCATAGATATTAAGCCCTTATACACCTTCCAATGGTACCGCGGGTCGGGGTACGTAGCTGTAACGAGCCAATTCTCTCCAAACTCTCCCGCCTCAAAATTCTCCTTCAAAGGTAGCGTAGCATACTTTGCAAACTTCGCCACGAACTTCATATCGCCTTTCGCCACGTCTCCCTTCGAGCGGAATGGGGTCAACACTCCATCGCTCCACGATACGAAGTAGTTCCCTTTTAACGCCGTCCCTAAAGATATTTCGGGTAAGGACTCCCCAGCTCGCACCTCAAAAACCTTATCCTCCACACTACCATCGCTGAACTCCCCCGCCCCTTCGATGTGGTAGGTAATCGTATACACCGGCACGTCTACCTCTTTGGCAAACACAGCCTCTGCCGTAACGTTCGCCTTTACGCCTAGCTCCCGACGCACCGCTCCGCCCTTGCCATCGCTCCACGACACGAAGCGATACCCCGCATCTGCCAACGCCTCCACCGCCTCTCCATCGCCTCCCTCGGCCACCTGCTGATCAAACATCCCATATATCGTTCCGCCCACTCCGCCTTTCACCTTGTAGCTAAGCGTATACTTCGCAGGTGCTAGCGTCACCGGCACTTTAACATCATCTGCCTTCACCTCTACCGTCCCAAGCACCACCTGATATCCAGCCTTGCGCACCTCGTAGGTGTACACTCCCGGCGCTACTGACAGCGCGCACGCCCCACGACTATCGCTCGCTCTCCTTCTCTCGCCCACTCGCACCTCTGCATCAGCTACGGCGTTCCCCGCTCCTTCTTTTACTGCGAACTCCAACGCTTTCGCGGTACCCTTTTCGACGGTCATGTCTTGGGAAGCCCCAGTCAGCACGTACTTCTCTGTCTCAACGTTCTGCTTTCCAGGCTTCACCGTATAGCCACCCGCTACGAGCGCCTCCCCCTCTTCCACTCGATCCCCCGCCGCATTGTATAGCCCATAGTCCAGCAATGTCTTCACATCGCCTAGCTCATAGCCATCCGCCGTTGACACCAACCCCTCCTCCTCAAACCTCCACCCAATCGGCTTTCCATATTCAACATTTGCGATCACAGGCTTCACCCGCAACGCCTTCTTGGACACTGTAACCTTGCAACGCAACCACTCCGTCTCTTTATATATACCACTCGCCGACGCACGTAGGCTCACTGTCGTCTCGCCCGGCATGCCGATGTGTAACTTCCTATTCGCAATACTCGCCACGCTGGGGTTATTCGAACGCACCTCTAGCGCAGCTTCATCCGGAACTCCTGTTACAGCAATGGCAACAGCAGGTGCCCCGTACTCATACGTTGCATCGGTTAAATCCCACGAAATAAATCTTTCAACCGCCATCCGTAGGCTATACACCTTCGCATCTCGCCCATTCTCAGCGGTTACCGTAAGCAGTATCGGTTTCGTGAAATCTAGCGTTGCTGGGCTTTGTATCGTTTTCCCATTATAGGTCACCTTTGCGCCCTCAGCCGCTTCGTATCGTACTATCGTCTCGTTTGGTTTACTCGGGGCCCCCTTCGCCTCTAGCACCACGCTCTGCGCTGGCTGGGTAACCCGAACATCGTCTCCCAGCCCCGTATTTTCGCTCGCCAATAGCTCCAAGCTCCGAATCTCGCATGCATCCGAGGCATCTTCTTCCCCTACAAACGTTACGGTCTGCGCTACCTGTATTCCAAAAACATCGCTCGTAAAGGTCAACTCATGCCGTTTCCCGCCTGTCATATCGAACTGCGTGTCAGCCGTTACTTCCTTCCCTCCTTCTCGTACCACGGTATTGGGCCACGCCGTCACGAAACGCGACTTCACTGCGCTCAAGTCCTGCCCCTTGCGGAATAGAACCTTTTGCACACCGCCTGCATCCGCATCAATTCTAACCTGACCGTCAAACTGCGCCGACACGTACTGCGCCTGCTTCTTCAAATCGTACCAAAGTGCACCCTCTTGCTCCAATCGTCCCTTTGACACCTCGTTTAGCATCCCCGACTCCATGCCGCCCGCAGCGTTAACCCCGTAGGTATACTTATTTCCTTCCCCCTCGCTAAATCGATATTCGTACACCAGTCCATCGCGCGCTTCATCCTGCACATGCCTGTACATATTTTCACGTATCAACTCCTGCGTGCGCGCCGTCTCCCAGAGCCGCACCTCGGCCACCATCCCATTGAGATACGTGCCAACCATGCCCGCTGAAAACGATTTTCCTGCTCCCATCTGTATCGCCGTCACCTCCTGCGGCTTCCCATCTAGATAAATTGACACCTTGCAAGCCCCAGCAGTCGTAATCCCGCCCCACTCTATCTCGTCTACCACTACCGCCACATGGGTCCACCGCCCCGCGGGGAAGGTATGCGCCTTCGTGCAGAAAAGTCCATTACCAAACGCCAATGCCAAGCTCTCATTGGGATAATCCGCCTTCATATTATTAAAGGTACACACCACGAAGTTTTCAGGACTCTCCAAAAACACCCCATACTGCGGTTTATCAATATACGCCCAAAACTCTATGGTCGCCTGCTTGTTTTTCCCCTTATATCTACCGCCCAGTGTGGCAGACTCTCGAAACGCTCTATTGCGACTCTTAAAGGCTAAGGCGTAGCTTCCATCCTTGGGCACCTGGCTGTACACCGAGTCCTTCTGCACATTATTCTCTAGACCCACTACCGCCGACTCCTCCTCTATGGTCACCTTCACCTCGTGCTTGCCAACACCACTCACATCAAGGAAATAATTCAACGGGATTGTACCACTCTTCCTGCCGTAGGGAGCTATAGCCGCATACCCCCTCGCCTTCAGGTCCACCTCCTCCATCGTCGCCACACCATCCACATCCACAATAGCCTTGAACTTGCCGTCAAAAGAATCGTGCCCCAAGTTTTTGACCTCCAGAACAATCTTGCCGTTTTTAGGCAGATTAGTCCCACTAGCCAACGCCTTTCCATCTGCCGTCTGCAGAATCAGCTTCGCCAGCTCTAAGTCACCATCATGCGGATACCCTCCTTCATGCACCTTCACCATGAAGTCTCGCACTGAGCCTCGCATCAGCCCAGCTGCGAACGCCGCATCGCTAAGCTCATCCCCGTTCCCTACCGCCACTCGCGCTCGCCTCACCCCTGCCGAAGCCCTATCCAGCCCAACTAGCTTAGTAATTCTCGCCGCGGACAAATCAACACCCGCCCCAATCTCAAAAGCCCCTGCCAGCTCGTCTGCACCGAAGGTCTTATCATCGTTCCAATCAACCCATAGGCGCACCGCATCGCCTGCCTCGCCCTTCAGCCCTATGATATCCACCGGCTCATCCGCCAATCCTTTGTACACCTGAATGGTGTCCTTCCAGTTGTACTGTAACAGGTGCTGCCAATTGGTCGCCAGCGTATCAACCATTGGAAACGTTGCTACCTGACCCACATATTGTAGCTGCGAAAACCATGGAGCCGAGGCCTCTGCCAATGCGCCAGGTATCGGATACACATCGTAGAGTACGGGTACCTCCGCCGTATTGTCGGTACCGTCAGTATCCTCTTCGCACTCTAGCCACACCAATACTTCTGCGTCCTGTCCCACTCCCGCATTCACCTTCCTGCTAAAAACAAACTCCTTCTCCTCCTTTGCAGCCAGCGACTCCCCAAGCAATTCATCCTCCGTTTTGTCATCGTGGTAGTAGTGTAGGTTTATCCTCTCCACCTTCTTCTCAAAGTTATTCCGCACGCGCACCTTCACCGTTACTTCCCCCTTTTCGCTCGTCCCCACTTCCTGTGCCTGCGCACTGACCAAGGTCAGCGCATTCTGCAGCGGCACCTCATCAATCTCGGCAATCCAGCCGCTCCCGCCCCGATGCGCCTCAAAGTAGAACGTCAATGCGCCATCGGTTGCTCCCGACACCGTGCCGTATGGCAACACATCGCTGCCTCGCAGCTCTCGGTCATAGCTCACGTCAGACGTTTTCAAATCCTCCGGCACCGTCGCGTTTATCACAAATAGTGCCGCCCCTTCCTTATCGCTGCTAAACTCATTGAACCGCACCCGCACCATACGCCCCGGGCCGCTCGGCAACACCTTCAGGGTAGAGGCCTGCGGAAAGTAGTAGTCTCCCAGCGCACCGCCATTATCTGTGAATATCAATCGCTCTCCCTCCTTCAGACGGTACACCTGTTTAGGGTCTGCCACGATGTCAACAAAAGGAGTATATAGGATCGTACCTTTGCGCATGGCGAACACCTTTCCGCCGTTCACCACCGTTCCCCGCACAACATTGTTTTCCAAAGCCACATCGCCCTCTATCTGCGCCCGCACCTCTATATCAAACGTCTCGCCCAGCATGTTTTTTGAACGCAAGTCTATAGGCAGCTCCACAGCCCGACGCTCGTAGGACCGAAGGTCTTGTTCCACCCGCTTGCACACCTCTACCCCATTGCGGAGCAACACAATATCCACCTTGGGCTGGGGGGTTGCATACGCATTGTACAGCTGCACCCTCACCGTCTCTTGCGCTCCCAGCCCCGCACCATCGTCCGGGAGTTTCATTATAGTCAGCCCTACATCCTTTCCTTCTTTCACCGACTCCACAGCGATTTCGTGCATCAGTAAGCGATCGTGCGCATACTTCCCCACAAATTGCATTGACAAATCATGAACCGCCCCGCCCGATATGCGGTAGTACAAATCAATTGCTTGCGGCAAGCGCTCATGCACCTCCACACCCGCTGCGTCGGCAATCGGCTTCCCATCCATAAGGACTCTAAACCAGGGACCCCGATCCGGATTAACGGGCATCCAGGCCATGCCCACCCGCAGATGCAGCATCACTTCCTCACCGGCCGGGATATCGCGCAGGTCTAGGCCACAAAAATCATATTTTATCGTATTCTTTGCATGCCCGGCGGCAAATGGGTCGTTCACATCAAACTCATCGTTGGTCGCTCCCACGGTCGTTGAGTAGGTGTGGCAGCCCAGCGGCATGGAGGGATACAACGCACCCATGTAGGTCTCGCTGTTAGGCTTTTGGACATCGGCGGTGAAGTAGCAGGTTGGGGTCTCCATAAAGTTCTCCCGCCATGGTAGAGTTCCTTGCTTAACCGTAACCATTTCCCGCACCCTCGGCATCACCGCAACCGCCCGAGGCCCCCACGTTTCCTCGCCCATCTTGCACGCCACCGTGAACAAATCGCCAGCCCGCAGCTGATCAGCCTTTATGGAGTACTCCGTCACGCCTGCCGCCACTTCGGCCACTTTGCTATACTGCTTCTCTCCACGGTGCAAACGCAGCACTACATAGCCCTTCTCAGCCTGCTCTGCCGCCATCCACTGCAGTTTAAATCCCTCATTGCCACACCCTACGCTATTCACCGTCAACCCCACCGCCTGCGGTATCACGCTAAAATACCCTTTGCTCTCCGCCACACGCCCATCCTTCGTTATCACCCGCACCTTGGCCCGCTCGGTTATCTTGGCATCTGACGCTAGCGATACCGACAGGTTCTTGTAGTGCGCCTTCGTGGCATCAAACTTATCCAGCTCCAACACTCGATTGTAGCTTGCACCCCCATCGCTCGAATACTCCACAGCGTATGGCTGATCCACTCCCGCCAAACGGAGATAGAACGAGCCGCCCGGCAGCACTACATCCCCATTGCGGGGCGAAAGCACCTCTAGCTCTCCCATATCAAACCAGTAGGCCACGTAGTACTGCTGCTGCCCCATCGCCACTTGATGCGGCAACACTTTAATGGTAACGTCTCGCCCTGACTGCCCATCCAAATCCTCTATCACAACCTGCTCCACATTGTTGACATGGTCCTCTCCCTCCACAGCGGGCCTCGCGGCCTCTCTAGGATTGCACACCAACGGTTTATACTCCCGCCCCTTCCCATCCGTCACCCGCAAATCCAGATCGTTTATCAATGGACTCTCCCCATAGCTGTACTCCTTGAACACCACGGGGTCTATCCATGCCAATGTTACCCTCACGCTTTTCGCTCCGTTCGGCACCCGCACAGTAAACGTCTGGGGCTCCGTAGCACTCGCTGCGAAGGACCCCGTATGGGTACAGTTTGACTCTAGCACATCCAATGCTCGCTCGGCATTCAGGACCCCGAACCCATACATGTAGTCGGGGCCCTTATTGCCCGCATCGGTGGCGCTCGTCGCCAACACCGCCATGAGTTCATCCACTCGAATATCCGCCCCGCCATTGATTTGGCGGTATCGCTCCTGTATCAGCGCAATGTGCCCCGAGGCGGTCGGGCATGCCATGGAGGTTCCATCCTTGGTTTGATATCCCCCGCCCGGCTTGGTGCTATACACCTGCTCCCCCTTCGCGCATATCGTGGGAATCATGCGCCCATCGTCCATAGGGCCGCAAGAGCTGAACACCGTCATGTCGCCCTGTGCATCCACCGCTCCAACGTGTATCACATTCTTCGCACGTTTCGTCGTTGTGCCATAACGCGAATCCCCATGCGCCGCTTCGGTTCTTGCGCCTCCCCTTTCTTGATCATTGCCCGTAGAGTACACCTGCACGAATGTTGGGTTATCGTAGGTTAATTGATCCGTCTGGGCAAACTCTTCTAAATACACATACATGTCATAGAACTTGGGCTGTAAGGTGTAGCCGTACGAATGCTGCGAAAGCGTAATACCTTGCGTCTCCACTGCGTTCTTCATCTCCTGCATAGGGGTTAACCCGTTTGACTGCTTTCCGAAATTGTACGTCCAGGCCCGCAGCTCGGGTGCCATGCCGCGCCCCCGCATGTCCTGCAAGCCCGCGCCTAGCATCGTGCCCGCCACGTGCGTACCATGCTCCGCCCCCTCACCAGTCGTCTCAAATTCCATGCGTACGACACGATCCCCAAAGTCAGGGTGCTGCTCCACGTTGCCATCCCATATGCCCGCTCTTATCCCCTTGCCCGAAAGTCCTCTTCCGCCATCCGATGGCAGCATGCGAAGGCGCGCAGCACCGCCAAGGGCTGCCCCCTCAGCATTATGCAATTCGTACTTGGGCGAAATGGGCTGCACCGTCTGCACGTAGCCGAGCGCCGCCACTGCCCGCACCCGGTCAATGGGCATCTCCCCGCTAGCGAAGCCCAGCGATGCATCTACCGCAAGGCTTCGGGCGCCTAGCTTCAGTAAATCACTTCGAACCTGCTGCTCGTTCGCATTCGCGGCAAAATGCAGCACGAAGGCAAACTGCGCATTGCCACGCTGCGCCCACTCGGGCACTTCGCCTCGCAGCAGCGCGCCGCTCGCCTTCCACTCCGGCCGCGTGCCCATAACGCTGCGCGCCTTGCTGCCCGCCAAGGCAGCCTCCGGCCGCGTGCCCTCTGCCACCAGAGCCCAATACGCATTGCCGCCCACCCATCCCGTGAGCTGTACACCCCGCTGCTCTAGCTGCGCCTGTTCCACCGCTGAGGGGACGCTCGCGAATTGAAGCAGCACGTTATGCTTGCCGCCCGTAGCCTCCCCCATATCTATGCCACGCCCGCGCTGTGCGCTGCGTACACGCACGCCGTTCACGTTCTGCTCCGGCACAAACGAGCAATCACCCAAATGCACCACCTCTTGCGCCCACGCCTCATGCACCAGCGCGCAAAGGAACAGCACAAACAGTAGTCTAACTTTCCTCATAGTTCCCCCTCTATTTTTTTTGGAGCTTAGTCTACGACAAACTCATCTTTTGAACCCCATAAGTCATTACGCCCTCTAAGGTACTCCTTTTAACCAAAATGCAAGAGGCCGTTCCGACAAACACAATGCGCCCCCCCCAGCACTAAAGAGCTAAAACCGTAAAATAAGTGCGTAAAATCCGCATTATATCTATTCTCGCCGCGAAGCAATTATTTTAATAAAAACGGATCCTTCTAAAACAATACAGAATCTTTCTAAAACAATGGACCATGTAGCCCCATCCGTAGAACGGTCTCCCAATAGCCAGCCTAACTTTCAACACTACTTCACCTAAAAATAGAGGGCAGCCACCACTGGTGGCTGCCCTCTACGCTATCCCTCTACTATCTCTAAATCTTTCGCAGCAATCCCTCCAGCAGCACCCTGTCGCCCAGATACTCCTTCAGCCGCTCCGCCGGGACGCGTTCCTGCGCCATCGTGTCGCGCTCGCGCACCGTCACCGTACCGTCCTCCAGGGTTTGCGTATCCACCGTGACGCAGAAGGGTGTGCCGATGGCATCCTGCCGACGGTAACGCTTCCCGATGGTATCCTTCTCCTCGTAGTCGCACGCCATGCTCCATTTCAAATCATCAAGAATCTCCCGCGCCCGCTCCGGCATGCCATCCTTACGCACCAGCGGCAGCACGGCCACCTTCACCGGGGCTAGCTGCGTAGGCAGCGAAAGCACCTTTCTCGAATCGCCCTCGCCATCCTCGCTCGCCACCTTCTCCTCCCGCAGAGACCCCGCGAGCAGCATCAGCACGCAGCGATCCAGCCCGATGGAGGTTTCCACCACGTACGGCGTATAGCTACGATTCTCATCGGGGTCAAAGTACTGCAGCTTGCGCCCCGAAAGCCTTTCATGGTTCGACAGGTCAAAATCGGTGCGCGAATGGATCCCCTCCACCTCCTTAAACCCTATCGGGTAGCGGTACTCAATGTCCACCGCCGCGTTGGCGTAATGCGCAAGCTTATCGTGCGGATGCCAGCGATAGTTCGCCTCCCCGAGCCCCATAGCCAAATGCCAGCGCATACGCTGCGCCTTCCAGTACTCAAACCATTGCATCTCCTCCCCCGGCTTCACGAAGTACTGCATCTCCATCTGCTCAAACTCTCGCATGCGGAAAGTGAATTGGCGCGCCACAATCTCGTTGCGGAACGCCTTGCCTGTCTGCGCAATGCCGAAGGGAAGACGCTTGCGGCTCGTCTTCTGCACGTTGAGATAATTCACGAATATACCCTGTGCGGTCTCCGGGCGCAGGTATATCTCGCTCGCATCATCGCTCACCGAACCGAGCTTCGTGGCGAACATTAGGTTAAACTGACGTACCTCCGTCCAATTCCTAGTCCCCGAAATGGGGCAAGCGATCTCCAAATCAACGATAAGCTGGCGCAGCCCCTCCAGGTCGTTATCGTTAAGGCACTTCGCCATGCGCATCCGCGCCTCGTCCATCGCCTTTTGGTAGCCCAACACCCTGGCGTTTGTACTCACGAACTGCTCCCTATCGAACGCCTCGCCGAACCGTTTGGCCGCCTTGGCCACCTCCTTCTCTATTTTCTCCCCCTGCTTGTCAATCCACTCCTCCACGAGCACATCAGCGCGGTAGCGTTTCTTGCTATCGCGGTTATCAATGAGAGGGTCATTGAATGCCTTCAAATGCCCCGAGGCCTCCCACACCTTCGGATGCATAAAAATCGCCGCATCCAACCCCACAATGTTGTCATGCAGCCGAGTCATCGCCTCCCACCAGTAGCGACGGACATTGTTTTTAAGCTCCACGCCGTTCTGCCCATAGTCGTACACCGCGCTTAGCCCATCATATATATCGCTGCTCGGGAATATGAACCCATACTCCTTGCAATGCGCCACTAGCGTTTTAAATCCATCGTCCTGCGCCATCGTTGCCCTCCTTTTTTATTCTCCGCGAAGGTAACTAATTCATACGATTCTTTCATTTCTTTGCAACTGTTCAAGGTTAGGCTGCCCATCAGCCCTTGTAGCTTTTCAGACATCTAGCATTGCAGCATCCGCTTACCTCCAAATGCTATACCCTAGCCGCTCTCTTTTCCTTACTCTAGCTTCGACTTCACCTCCCGTAAGCTGGCAAGAACAGCTTTGATGTGGCGCTTCAGAATACGGTTGAAGTCCATTGCGGGATTGATGTAGAGTTCCGCGTTGAAGTTCAAATCGCCAAGGCTATCGATGTACACCTTGGCCACCTTCGTGTCAAGGTTGGCGGAGTTAATGGCCTCAAGCAGCCTTTTGCGGCCGTAGGGGAACTTTGTACTGTCGATAACCACTGACAGCTTGATGAACTCATCATCGTGGTCCTCAAAGCTTAGTGAGAAGTGCACACCTTTGATTTCAAACCCCAATTCGTTGGCACAAGAACGTTCGCAGGGCACGCTGTGCGCTTCAAGTTCCTGCTGGCAGCTGTCGAGCAACCCGTTCAGCCAATTTTTCTTGTTTCGCTCCTCGGCCATCTTCTATCGTGGTGTTTGCTATTCCCGCGGGCGTGTGAGGCGCATGAGCTTCATCGCGCAAGAGTCAATGGTTGAAATGTGGCGTTGAAAGATTTCCGCGAAGTACCGCGACCGGTCTAGAAACATCTCCGCGGAGATTTCTACATCGCCGTCCTCATCAAGGTATACTTTGACCACCTTGGTATCGTAGTTGATTTGATTACAACTTTCCAGCAGGGTTGAGCGGGAGCATTTAAAATCATGGCCTTGAAAGAGTGCAAAAACCCGCAGAAAGTCAGCGTCGTGCCGCTCAAAGGTCATGACGTGAATCTTCCCAACGAGAGGCAACAAGAGCGTGGAGTCATCGATCCGATCGTACTTATACTGCTTACTCCGCAGCTGGGCTTCGTAGTCATCAAGAACCTCTTTGAGCGCGTTTGCCTTTTTAGGGCGCATCTTGTTTTTCCCCATTCGTAGCCTTTTGGTTTTCGCAAAGGTAGATATAAAGAGGGGGTTACGCAAGGCGGCAGCATCGTGCATTCCGAGCAACCTACCACCAAAGTGGAAATCTTAGAGAGATTGTTTGCTGAGACGTCACATCAGGTCCCATAGAAACCAGCCCATTTTTTCAGAACCGATTAGATTTACCCTAGCGTAGCCACACAGGGAGTCAACCTTTCAGGTTGAACTTCCTTATTGCGGCGCGCATGCACCCAATTAGGTTAACCGAGTATCGTTGCAGCAGACGTGCGAAGTCCGTGGCTGAATTGAGGTACACCTCCGCGCTGAAGACCAACACGTTGTCGCTATTGATGTATGCCTTGGTAACTTTTGTGCCATAGTTAATGCCGTTAACCACCTCGAGTAGCTTTTTTCTGCTACAGTGGAACTTTCGGATATCTTCCACAGTTGCAAGCGACAGGTAACCCAAATCATCCTCTTCAAAAGTCAGTGCAATCTTTCGCCCGGCCACGGTGTAGAGGAGCTTGTTGTGAGCGACGCGATCAAAGGAGATCTCATCCTCCTCCAGCTGCTGCTCACAGCGGTCAAGCACGGAGCTTAACCAGTTGCTTTCCCCGTTTGTCTCACAGCCTTCTGTTCGGTCGGGCTGTAGCTCAGCGTTGTCGCTGCTGCTAAGTAGGCTCACGCCCGTATCAATCGTTTGTATTTGCCGCTGGAAAATGTCAGAGAAGAACCTCGCCCGATCGAGAAACATTTCCACCGAGAAGGCCATATCATCGTCGTCATCGATAAATATCTTCACCACCTTAACACGCTGGTTGATCAGATTTACCCGTTCTAGGCATTCAGCGCGGGTGCCTTCGAAGATGCCTTTATCGTAGGATGCCGTGATCCGGAGAAACTCGTCATCGTCCTCGTTAAAGGCCATGACATGGCGTTTTCCCAGCAGCTCAATCATGAGTGAGCTATCGTCATCTCGCTTATACTCATTGCCACTGCCTTTCATAGCGGCTTCGCAATCGTCAAGAACGCTCTTGAGCGGGTTGGTCGTTTCGGTTTTCATGTTCAATTTGTACCCTTAGTCGTAAATTTTCTCTGCGAAGGTAGTAAAAAAGATATTTTTCGCAGCGTATGGAGCGAGCGTTGCGGTTCCGTATCCCTTTGCGCCCTTTACTGCTTCACCTATCCCCCCCCCAAATGGGAAGAAGTTCTGACGAAATACAAGAGGCGGGCAACCTTCCAGCAAGGTTGCCCGCCTCTCCTTTTGAGCGGAAAACGGGACTCGAACCCGCGACCCTCAGCTTGGGAAGCTGATGCTCTACCAACTGAGCTACTTCCGCAACGCTCCTCTCCCCCTCACCCCTTCGTGGAGATAAAGGGAGTCGAACCCTTGACCTCCTGCATGCCATGCAGGCGCTCTAGCCAACTGAGCTATACCCCCTAGCGGCTGCAAAGGTACTGCTTTTCCGTTTACTTACAAATTCTCGATGGTGAAAAGTTGCATACTGCGCACCTAATGCCGCGCAATATCAGCAATCCGTACAAAAAGGAAGGGCGTAGCGACTCCCTACAGTAGTCCCTTTCGGCTTGCTATTTGTTAGCGAATAGCAACGCATAGCAGCTTTTACAGAACGCCATGTAAAAAAAATGCGCGCATTGACTACCTTTGCAAAAGAAAAGAGGAGATAAAAAGAGATGAAACCTATTATTCGAGTCGCCCTTCTACTCTCAGCAATGCTAGGGGCATGCATCAATAGCTTTGCAAGCTCCGACAAAAGCAAGGGATACGATATCACCATCAACATCCCAGAAGTCTTTAAAGCGGGCGATACAGTACTCTTGGGCTACTACTACAGCGATGGACGCTTTGTGCAGGACTCTGCTTTCGCCACTGCGGGAAAGGTACGTTTCATGGGCGACTCCCTGCTAGACGAAGGGATGTACTTCGTGCTGCCAACCGACCATAGCTACTTCGACATACTCATCGGACAGGAGCAAAAGTTCTCCATCACGGCCACATCAACCAACATTGCAGACTCCTCCACAAAGGTGAAGGGTTCCCCCATGTTGCATGACTTCCTCCTATACCAGCACGAACTCATGCAGTCGCAGCGGCGCTTCCGAGAGGTCAACAAACTCGACAGCATGGCTATGGCCGAGAACGAAAAAGACCCAAAGTCAACCGAATCGTACAAGAAATCAAAAGCCATTCGAGAGGAGACAGTCAAACACATGGAGCAGTACGCCGATGCCGTGGTGGCCAAACACGCCAACGACATCCTCGGCAAGTTTATACTCTCCACCAAAGAGACCGAAATCCCCGAACCACCCGCGGCCGTGAAAACTTCACACAACCCCGACTCGGCAGCCATGGTTTGGCGCCTCCATTACTACGCCATGCACTACATGGACAACGTCGACCTCGCCTACCCAGGACTCCTGCGAACCCCGACCTTTGAGGCGAAGCTAAATTATTTCCTCGATAAAATCTTACTGCCCTTCCCCGATACGCTCAACCGCTACTGCGACTCCCTGCTGGAACGCTCCTCCAAAGATATACGCACCATGCGATACCTCTCCTCTTTCCTCCTCAATAAATACCAATCGCACGAGCTAATGGGGATGGATGCCGTATTTGTACATATCGCCGACAACTACTTCCTCAAGGGCAGAACCCCCTGGGTGAGCGATGAACTCATCAAAAAAATCAAGGAGCGTGCCGATGCGGTCCGCCCCAATCTCATCGGGGCTAAAGCGCCTAGCTTCACCGTGGACGACATCTATCAACGCCCATTCAAGCTGACGGACGTGAAGGCTAAAACGGCCATTGTAATCGTCTTTTGGGAGCCAGGATGTAGCCACTGCCGGGTGGCTGTGCCAAAGATTGACTCTGCATTCAAGGCTCACAAAAGCCAAGGGGTAGAAATCATCGGGTTTATGACGCAAGGCGATGGTCCTAAGTGGGCGGAGTACATAAAGGAGCACAACCTAGTGGGATGGCACCACGTATGGGACCCCTACCGCAAGTCAAAATTCGACAAAACCTATGACATCTACAGCACGCCAGTCATCTATATTCTAAAACCGGACTACACGATTTTTGCTAAACGTATCGGGGCGGAGCAGGTGGGGCCCATCCTTGACGACATGGTCAAAATGCAGGAGAAGAAGAAGTGACCCCTCTTGCTTGCTGATGCCTCACCATGCTTAAAAGCGCATTCCCCTCAAAAGAGCGGAATGCGCTTTTAAGCATAGTCTTGAAGCGGGAGAGCTATGACCTCCTAAAGAAACCAATGACCCCGCTCACTTCCTCCACATTCTTCCTCACTTCCGAAGCGGTAGCAGCTAGCTGATTGCTTGAATTTGCCGACTCCTGCGCTACGCCCGAAAGCTGCTGAATGGCGGTGTTAATGTTGTCTGCACCCCTAGCCAACTCATCCTGCGATGTGGCTATTTCATCAATGAACCCAATATTCTTGCGCATCTCCTGCGCCACCTGGGCAGACTTCTCGGCGGTTTGCTTAGTTGCCTCCACGCAGGCATGCGAAAGAGTAGCGATTTTGTCAGCAATGCTACCACTCGCATCGGCAAGCTTACGCACCTCGGCTGCAACCACCGCAAATCCGCGCCCGTGCTCGCCCGCCCTGGCGGCTTCCACTGCTGCGTTAAGCGCCAAGATATTGGTCTGCTGCGCTATACCCCTTATTAGCGCAATCTGCTGCTCTATATCAGAGGCCGCCGCTTGCGCCGCCCTCGCCTCTTCCAAATTGCCCTCCACGGAGCGCATGGAGGTCCTTGTCAACTGCCGAGCCTCCTGAGCATTATCCGATGTAGCGTGTACCGTCGCCGTCATCTCTTCCACAGTCGCTGTTATCTCCTCGGCCGAACTCGCTTGCGTATTGCTGCTATCCGCAATTCGCAATGCGATGCCCTCCATTTGTTCACTCGATGCGCTCAACTTTTCGTTCGACTTCTGTACCTTTTGAATCACCTCATGCAGCTTCTCGCTCATGATGGCAAGCGAACCCGCCACATTGCTGTTAGTATACTGCGCCACATCATACGATCGAAGCTTGCCCTCCGCAATGTCATGCGCCAACGCCTGCATCGCATTGGGCTCTGCCCCCAACGGCTGCAACACCCGCCGCTTAATCCTTATCGATGCGTAGATTAGCATGCCAACACACAGCGCCATAAGCACAACTATCACAGACCCTATTACCTCAGACCGCCTAGCACACAACGCTAGATCCCCACGCGTACGTGTCGCCAAAGCCTCCTGAAATTTTTGAATGGGTGCCGCGATCGAATCCTTTGCTGCATGGTATTCATCCCCAAATATTACTAGGAGAGCATCATCTCGCCGCTGATGTGCATCTGCCTCCCCTTGTTGCCCCCCGCTGTGCTCTGCCATTAACTCCATGGCCTGACGCTCTATGACTGCCAACCTATTTGACTCCTTCTCCGCCGCCGCAAGCAACGCCAACTCCGCATCGGTACAGCCTCCCTCCTTGAACAGATCACGCAACGCCACTACGCGCCCATCGGGCCGCGCCGCCTCCCCATTTCGCACCGCCAACACCGCGTTGTAGCGCTCTATCCACGCCGCATCGCCCGAACCTACATAGTTCTGCACTGCCTCAGTGAGCCTATCTGACGACTGCTGCAATTCATTCAAAAGGGAAATAAGTAACTGCTGTTGATCTATCGCACGTTGGTAATCTTCCAAAAGCACTCGGTTGATAATTGCCGCTACCTGCACCACTATCACCATTGCCATAAACCCTCCAATAACCCATGCAAAGAACACTTTGAGTTTCATAAACCTTCCCTCCAAAAAGCTTCTAAGATGTAGAACGAAATAGGTATTCTGTACCTCCCCTCTGAATAGGAACTAAAAACTTCGCAAATATCTAAAAATTATAGAACACTTCCAAAAGTGCCTTGCATCAACAATTCCAACCCTCTAATACAGAGTATATAATAATAGTTTTTTTTTGCGAACGCCTGTTAAAATGCGGTTTTAACGTCATTCGCCGTTGCGTCTACGGCAGCATTTCCCATTTATTTTCAACTACCATAACGCACCAAGCACCCGCTTTACCCGCTTAAGCTCCTTAAAGGGAGGATAGCGCATAGCTATTTCGGGAGACTTCGAGGCGTCAAGCACAGACCTACGGTGGGTAAAGAGATCAAAGCCGGCACGCCCATGGTACTGCCCGTACCCACTGCCACCGATACCCCCGAAAGGAAGCCTCGGATGCGTAATATGGATAATTGTGTCCCCGCGGCACACCCCTCCGCTCCGCGTCTGCGTCAGCACTTGGCGGCAGCTAGCACCGTCCCCAAAGAAATAGAGCGCCAACGGACGTTCGCGCCTATTGATGTAATCTATAGCCTCCTGCAAGGTGTCAATTGGAACTATGGGCAATATAGGTCCAAATATTTCGTCCTGCATAATGGGATGATCCGCCGGGGGGTTATACACCACCGTGGGGGACATGTATTTCTGCCCCTCTTTCACCTCTCCGCCGCTCACGACATCTAATCCTTCTAGAAGCGATTGTAATCTCTTCGCCGCCCCCTCGTCCACAAGACGAGCGTAGTCCGCCGACTCTGTCACATCCTTTCCAAAGCTCTTCCCAATGCACCGCACTATAAGCTCCACGAACCTCTGCGCCTCGCTGCGTTCCACCAAGACGTAGTCGGGGGCAACGCACGTCTGCCCCGCATTGAGACATTTGCCCCACGCGATACGCCGTGCTGCCCTCTCTAGATTCTTTTCCCCGTAAACAATCACGGGCGATTTCCCTCCCAGCTCCAGCGTGCAGGGGCAGAGCCACCCCGCGGCATACTGCGCTACGGTTCTCCCAAACGTTGGGCCGCCCGTGTAGAACACGTAATCGTACCGGTAGGTGTGAATATAGGGGGCATCCTGCACCCCTGCCGGCACCACCCGCAGCACATCAGACGACACGTACCGTGCAGCCAATTGGCGTACCACTTCCAACGTCGCCTTTGCGCGCGGCGACATTGAAAGCACAACCCGATTGCCCGCCCCGATGGCGGCTACTGTAGGCATCAGTGCCAGCTGTATTGGGTAGTTCCATGGGGACATAACCAACACCACTCCGTAGGGCTCGGCAATCACTCGTCCCCTCGCGCCAAAATGCATCAGGGAGAAGCCTGCATGCCTTGGCCGCGCCCAACGCCGCATTTTTCTACGAAAAAGCCGTACCTCCCGTAGCGTTTGGTCTATCTCCGTGATATAGGTCTCCGTAGCCGACTTATGGAGGTCATTCCAAACGGCATTCAGCAACTGCTGCTCCCCCGCCTTGAGCATCTCCTCTATGCCTCGTAGCGCGGCCCATCGCTCCTCAAACGTAAGCGCAGCATTACGCTTCGCTTGAAGCTCTTCAAGCTCTTCTCGAAACAGCCCTTTTTCAGCCTCCATGCTTAATCCTCTATTTTCTATTCGTACAAAAGATACGGTTTACGCCTCTCCTTGAAATATTCAATCTCCTTTTTCCATCCCTTCCGTATGGAGTCGGCACTCATATTCTGCTCTAGCTGCTGCCGTAGCTTAGGTGTGCCTGCCAGCTTGTCAAAAAATGGGATAAAGAACTTCTTCCCCCTACTTCGCATTGCATACAACCTTTGCAGAACGAAAAGGAATATACCCTCCTCAGCGTAGATCACCGAGTCGGGCAACGTTGCCAATGAGATGCCCCGACACTCCCTTCCCTCATGCGGCGGGTTCTTAGCGCCAGGCCGCGACGTGGGGGTAAAGACGAACTCACCCTCTACAAAATCAGGACTCCCTGCCACCTCAAAGGGCCAATTAGTGCCGCGCCCTACGCTGAGCGTTGTCCCTTCAAGGAATGCCAACGTAGGGTAGAGCAGAATGGACTTCTGCGTTGGTAGGTTGGGCGATGGTGCAACCGGAACATCGTAATGCCGTGCATGGGTGTAGTTCTCACAGGGTATCACCTCTAAATCGCAACGCACCCCGCCCTTGAGCCACCCCTCCCCATTAATCATCAAGGCCAGCTCCCCGAGCGTCATCCCATGCACCCACGGCACGGGGTGCATCCCCACGAACGACTTGTACTTTTCCTGCAGCACCGGGCCATCAATGAAATAGCCATTCGGATTGGGGCGATCCAAAATCATCACTGCCACATGCTGCTCGGCGCACGCCTCCATCACGTAGTGCATCGTGGAAGCGTACGTGTAGCAACGCACCCCAACGTCCTGCATATCAAAAAGTACGACATGTAGCCCCTCCAGCTGCCGCGCGCTAGGCTTTCTACTCTGTCCGTAGAGACTTACAATTGAAATCCCTGTCGCCTCGTCCCTCCCATGGCTTACAGCCGCCCCTGCATCGGCCGCGCCACGTAGCCCATGCTCTGGGGTGAAGAGGCGCACCACGTTCACCCCTCTCGCCAGCAGCGTATCCACGAGCCTTCGCCCTTGCACCAGCGAGGTGTGATTGCACACAAGCCCCACTCGTTTAGACAAGAGGCGCGGAACGTACACCTCCGTACGCACCGCGCCCACCCGTATCGGGGCTTCGCTTTCGCTCCGCACCCGATCCGTTAACACTTTTTCCTCCTGTTGCGATTGCGCCCCTCCCCATGCACACCCACACGCTCCGACCAGCATCAGCACCAGCAGCGCCGCCGCCTCGCACCGTCGCACTCCTCGCATAGAAGTCGCTAGCGTATCCTCCCCGGATACTCCTCCAGCGCGTGGCGTAGCACCTCCATGGCCTTCTTCAAGTCCTCCAGCTTCAGCACGTAGGCCAACCGCGCCTCCCGTGTCCCAAAACACGGTGTGGAGTAGAACCCAGACGCAGGGGCCACCATCACCGTCTGCCCTTGGTAGCTATACTCCTCCAGCAGCCACTTGGCGAACCTATCGGCATCGTCCACCGGCAGCTCCACCACGGTGTAGAACGCTCCATGGGGCATCGGCGAAAAGACTCCCGGAATCTCGTTAAGCGCATTCACCATGTAATCGCGCCGGGCGATATACTCATTGTAGACCGCCTTAAAGTACGACTCTGGGGCGTTCAGTGCCGCCTCCGCCGCTATCTGACCGTAGAATGGGGGGCAGAGCCGCGCCTGCGCGAACTTCATCATCGCCGCCAGCAACGCTTTGTTACGCGTCGCCAGCACGCCCACCCGCGCTCCGCAGAGGCTGTAACGCTTCGACACCGAGTCCAAAAGTATCGTGTAATCCTCCATGCCGCGCAGCGACATCACCGAGTGGTGCCTATGGCCATCGTAGCAAAACTCACGATACACCTCGTCCGCTAGCAAGTACAAATCATGCTTCTTGGCGATTTCTCCGAGCTGCCGCACCTCCGCCTCCGTGTAGAGATACCCCGTCGGATTGTTCGGGTTGCACACCATAATGGCCTTTGTACGCGGCGTGATGCGCTTCTCAAACTCCTCCATCGGGGGCAGCGCAAAGTTGTGACGGATGTCTGACGGCACCGACACCACCTTCACCCCATTCTGCTCCGCAAAGCCGTTGTAGTTCGCGTAGAACGGCTCCGGAATTATCACCTCATCCCCAGGGTTCATGCACGCCGCCAGGGCTATCGTGATAGCCTCTGAGCCGCCCGTGGTGACAATCATATCGCTCGCCTGCAGCGAAACGCCTACTTTGGCATAGTAATTCACCAGCCCTTCACGGAAGCTCAGATTACCCGCCGAATTGCTGTACGACACAACGCGCACCTCGGCCTGCCGCACAGCTTCCCGCGCGCATTGGGGAGTCTCAATGTCCGGCTGACCTATGTTTAGGTGGAACACCTTCACCCCACGCGCCTTCGCCGCATCGGCGTATGGAACCAATCGGCGTATCGGCGATGCCGGCATACGCTCTGCTCTCTCTGATAGCTTTGGCATTTCTCGTATCCTCCATCCTTTGGGAGTATTGCCCCCTGTCCTTTTTATTGCACGCTAGTTGTCTGCCGTATCCGCCTGCGAAGCCTCGTTCCTCAATCCTCCCAAACGCACCCCTACGGAGAGCTGCACACCGTAACTTTGATTGTACAGCCTATTCCCTTCCGACTTTGCAAACGCCGACACATCGTTCTCATACCCGCACATCAACCCCATCTTCACCTTGTCATGCGCCATCCAAAAATCCAGCCCCACCTCGTAGCGCAGCCCAAACAGCACTCGATTAGCCTTATAATCCGCGAATAGCTTCTCTTTAAACTCCCGTTTCCCCATCAAAAAGTCTAGCTTTGGGCCAAAGCCAAGGTAAAACTCCATAATCCCAACACGATACCCCGTGCGCACCAACGTGTTGAGCTGTAACATATGGAACGCCTCATTGGCCTGCCGTCCACCCTTCTTTGAGGTGAAAGGCACATTCTGCGTATCTTTTCCTCCCACAGCTCTGTAGCCCAACCCGCTACGCAGGTAGAAATGCGGCTGCCGCAAATACTCAATGGCCAGTCCCCCGGCAAAAGAGCTACGCCCCTCAGGCAGTAGATTAAGCTGCGAACCGTACTGATTGGAATAGGCATACCCCCCATCCACACACACCACCTGCGCCTGCGCCAACCCAGCCACACAAAGCAACATCGCCACCGCTACTAACAAACGCCTCATAATCATCTCTCTTCTCTATTGGCAATACACGTTTAACACTTGTATCCTCTCCACATCTTTCGGGATGGTACGTTCGGAACGCGCACCGCTGAGCGCATAGCGAAGGGCAAGGGAATAGGCGGTGGCGTATAGCCTCGTCTCGCTCGCAGTGTGCTCCAAACGCCAATAGATACCCGACTCCACCGGTGCGTACCCCCGCAGCATCAATGGCTGCCCTGGCTCCAATGCTACCTTTTGCACATCGGAGGGGAGTACCCACGTCCACTCGTAGCGCATCACTACGCTAAACCAAACCTCCTCCTTTCCGTCGAACTCCTCGTCTAGCACAACTCTATGAATGCCCGGTAGCTCGCTGACCTTCGCTTTCGCCTCACGCTTCTCTCCCCACTCTGGCCCCAACGCCCCGCCCTGCGCTCCGCCTACTGGGAGCCCGTAGAAGATCTTCACTCCGCGCTGCGCCTCCGTAACCTCACCAACATGGCTAAACGTACCGCGCTCCCTCGATGATACCCCCTCTTTTTCGCACGAAGAAAGCAGGCCAAACACACCCAAAAGCAACGATACAAACGTCACCCTCGCAATACCACCCATCCTTGCATCTCTCATACTGTCCCAATAAAAGGCCAACCGTTAGACGCACCAAAGGTAAACAAACTTTTCGCATCGCGACGAATAACCTAAAAAATAATTAGTGGCTCGGCACAGCGCTCCGCCTTCATAGCAACACGCCGCCAAGCTCCACGAAGGGAACTGGGCGGCGCGTTCGCTACTTTCTGAAGCAATGCCTAAAAATCCACTGTAAATCTGAACATCACGGCATGCAATCCTCCTTGCACCAGCGCAGACTCCCCCAGCTCGCGAAACTTCATATAAAAAGTGGCGCCTAGAGTCCCCTCATAGCCAAGCCCTAAACTAACTCCCCCAGAGCCATCGGGGAAAGCGAAACGAGCTCCAGGCGTGAGCGCAAAGAAGAATCCCCCCTTATCGTACTGGCTGAAAAGAGCCGTTCCGCCTACCCGAGTGTCAATGAAAAAAGAGTGCTTGCGCCCAATATCAAAACGCGCATCTACAAAGAACGGCATCCCAAAATGGTAAATGTTTTCCACCTCGTCTAGCAAGATAAGGTAATTGTTTATGGCAAACCCTCCACCTATGAAGAACAGCGGAGACGCTTGGTACCCCAATGTAAGTGCAGGCGTAGTTCCGACCATCAGCCCGGAGGCCCCTCCAACGGCTGCCTCAAAAAACGCATGGAAACCCTTTTTGCGCGTACTTACATTCTGCACCTGCAACTCCTCGTTGCTTTCTGCTACGGGCTCTCTCTCTTCTTTCTTCACGAACTCCCGAGCCACTCGCTCCACCTCAGCCTCTGCGTACACAAAGATACTCCCATCGGCGGTCTTAATCTTTACCCCTTTACCTGCGGCATACTCCACCAAAGTTCCACGCACAACGCTTCCATTTTTAAGGTACACCACATCAATGGGTGTCCCTTCCTGCGCAAAGGCTACTGCCGCCCCTAGCGTCAACACAGCGGCTATGGCCAACCGCCTAACCAATCGTACAAATTTGTTCATATCTCCTCGTTTTTACTCCTTTGTTCCTATTATCGTCATGTCCATTGTTACAGTTCCCACCATGGCGGGGTCCTCCTTGAGAGCCATTGTAAACTTTAACTTCGCAGTCAAGTAAAGCTTCTCCTTTTCTTTTGAATAAGAAACGCTGTATTTACGTCCCTGCATATCCATCGAAAGTTCACTTCCAACCGGCTTAACCTCCACGGTTGTCAAGAACTTTTCACTCTCTTGCGTCATACTATAGGATGTAATGTTCATACAGACATCACCAAGAACCGGCTTTATATCTATGCTCTTAAAGATGCACTCCATGCAGTCCACTGTAACTCCGCTTTTCCCATCCCGCCTCACATCTATACTAGTAGGACCGCTAAACAGATTGGACAACTCATCCGCATAATCTTGAAATGCTTTACGCATTACACTATTGCTTGAACTTACTACGGGATTCTTAGAGACTGCATACGCGCCATAATGCCCGACCATGGCAGCTATGGCATTTTCTACGCTTTCCCTTTCTTTCTCTTTGTCATTCTCCTTGCTGCATCCCCCCAACGCCATGCTCCCAGCAGCTACCAACAACAGGAATAAACAATACTTTCTCATGACTAACTGTTTTTTGTTTTCGCCAAACCACGTGCGCAAGGTCAACCCTTTCACTATCTTCTCCAAGCCAGAGCTTGGAATTTTTTGTCTCATTTTTGTAATTGCTTGATTTTAAGAAATTTGAAAATCCAGCAGACGTATACAAAAAAAAACAATCAACATACATAAACAGAGTAATAGGTAGGTAAATTGTGCAAATGTCAGACTTTAAAAATGGGCATTCGTTGCCCCAAACTCCCCCCCCTTCCCCCTCCATTTTCTCTACCTTTGCAAAATATTTTTCCACGGACTAATGGCAATTCCTATCAACCTTTCCACGGAGCGAGGCAGCACGCTCCTAGACGCTGTAGACAGCGCGCTCTCACTCCCCATCGCGGAGGGATACCAGGCCCTCTCGCTCATCCTCAACTCCGCCCTCACCGAGGGCACGCAGGGAGCCAATATCCTTTTCAGCTCCCCCTTCGCCCGCATGGACTACCTCTGCCGCGAAATCAACTACCCGCAAGCCAACCGCGCCTTCCTCAACGCCACACGCGACCGCCTTCGCCGCGCCAACGCGCTAACAGTGGCGGAACAGCAAAGAACAATCGCCGAAAACGCACTGTGCATCGCGGAGTTCATCGCTGCGCTATGCCAGATCGCCATCCCGCACGAACTAAACGAGAAGCTTCCCCAAAAACACATCCCCCTCGCGCAGCACCACGCCTTTAGCGAATCCGCAAGGATGGTGGTAACCCGCTGGGACAACGACTTCGCCTACGGTGAAATCGATAACGAGGGCTACGCCAAGCTCCGCTACAATACTGAGAACCGCTTCGGCACCTGGGGATACCTCAACCAGCTATTCTTCGAGGGAATGCAGCTCTCCCTGGTGCGCCCGGCAAGGGGAAATGATGGAACCATCACCGCCGATCTCATCCTATGCCTCCCCGACCTCCTCATCAACATCACCGACATCACACGCTGCCTCCGGCCCGTTAGCATCTCCCCCCTTTGGTACCTAAAGGACCTCTTTACCCCCAGCCCCTCATCGATCCACATCCTCCTCGGTAACTTCTCGGGCCAGCTCCTTGACGCTCGGCTCCACCAAAAGGTCGATGCTCCCACCGACTACAGGGAAAACGTGAAACGCTTTTTCCAGCATAATGCGCTGAAAATAGCCCAGCAGTACAACGAGGTAAAGCGAGCCGACTTCCACACGCAGGGTCGCTTCCAGCTCGCCAACATTGACTCCATCGTCACGAACCAACTCCCCGACCTCCAGGGGTATAACCTTGAGAAGGTGGTACTCGAGCCCACCCTCCTCTGCGACACGCTCGGCCTTCAGGGCCGCACAGACCTCCTGCAAAGCGACTACAGGGTACTAATCGAGCAGAAGAGCGGGAAGTGCGACGAGTGGCTCACGAAGCAACACCCCGATGGGCTTCTGCAATATAAAACCGCCCACTTCGCCCAGCTCTTGCTCTACCAGGCCATGCTACGCTACGGACTCCACGTCCCAAACGACAGGGTGAGCGGCGCGCTGCTCTACTCAAGATACCCCAACGGCCTCGTCCGCACCGGGCCGGCCCCCAAGCTACTTGGGCAATGCATTAAGATCCGCAACCGCATTGCGCACCTTGACTACGCCCTCGCGCACGAGGACGTTGAGTCCATGTTTAACCGAATCTCCGTGGATAGCTTTAACCCAAACAACTCTACCTCCACGCTTTGGACAGAGTATACACGCCCAGAGGTTGAAGCATTCGTGGACACGTTGCGCTCCGCCCCGCCCCTTGCGCGTGCGTACTTTTTCCGCTTCGTAGCCTTCATCAGCCGCGAACGGCTACTCGGACGCATCGGCGCACCGCAGAGACAAATTGATGGATTCGCTTCAATTTGGTGCGCCTCCCTCCACGAAAAGCGTGAGGCGGGGTCTATTCTGTACGATCTCACGGTAGGCTCACTCACGCCCGCCGCAGAGGACAACGGCGTGGCGAAAGTCACATTCCTCGTCCCGCAGCATCTCCGCGATAGCAATACCAACTTCCGCACCGGCGACATCGTGGTGCTGCATGCCTACAGCATCAACGCCACTCCGAGCGCCACAGCCGGCATGATTTTCCGCGGAACCATCGAGACCCTATCCCCCCAGCAAGTCACAGTAACCCTACGCGCTCCGCAGCGCAACATGGCCATCTTTGCAGGCAATCCATCGCAACGCTGGGCCATTGAGCATGACCGCTACGACTCATCGGAAAAGCTCCAGCTGCAGTCTCTCTTCTCGCTACTTACCACTACACAAGACCGTCGCAACCTCCTCCTTGCGAGCCGCCCCCCACGAACCGACTCCACCCGCACGCTACGCCTTGACCACACTCTTCCCAATGGCAATGAAGAATTCAACAACCTGGCCCTACGGGCCAAGCAAGCCCTTGACTTCTTCCTCGTGGTGGGGCCTCCAGGCACGGGAAAAACCTCATTCGGCCTGATGTGCATTCTTCGCGAAGAGCTAGCAACGCCCAGCGCCAACGTGCTGCTCCTCTCCTTCACCAACCGCGCCGTGGATGAAATCTGCTCCAAGCTAGAAAAGGACAACATAAGCTACCTACGCGTAGGCTCCCTATTCGGCTGCGGCGAAAGCTACCGCCAACGCCTACTGCGTGAGGCAACAAAAGGCTGCCGTAACGTTGACGATGCCGTGGATTTCATCTCAAAAACCCGCGTGTTTATCGGCACCACCGCCTCGCTCCTCAACGCCCCCGAGCTGCTCCAGCTCAAAAGCTTCTCACTTGCCATTATCGATGAGGCCTCGCAAATCATTGAGCCAAACCTCCTTGGGCTGCTCTGCGCTACGCGCAACGCGGAGGAACCCTCCATCCAGCGTTTCGTACTCATCGGCGACCACCGCCAGCTCCCCGCAGTCGTAATGCAACCAAAGCGCGACTCCGCCGTCACCGACCCCATCCTACAAGCCGTTGGGCTAAACGACTGCCGCGAATCGCTCTTTGAACGCCTCTACCGCCTCCACCATTGCGACCCACGATTTGCCTACCAGCTCACTCGCCAAGGGCGCATGCACCCCGACGTGGCGGACTTCGCCAATCGTTACTTTTATGGGAATAAGCTCTCGCCCGTGCCGCTTCCCCATCAAACCACATCTCTAAAGCTCCTCTTGCCCTCGCCGTCTCCCCTGCACTCACTCCTCTGCGCCCACCGCACGCTCTTCTTCAACGTGCCGTCACCCCACGACAGCAGCCACACTTGCAACGGCAAGAGCAACCCCGCCGAAGCAGCAGCCATCGCCCATATCGTTAAGGCCATACTCGAAATTTACCAACACTGCCGCAGCCCCTTTGCCCCCGCTCAGCAAGTCGGGGTCATCGTGCCCTACCGCAACCAAATTACGCAGGTGCGACTTGCCCTCCGAGCCATCGCCGCTAGCAATATCCCCAGCGACACGCTTGAGGCCATCACCGTTGACACCGTGGAGCGATACCAAGGGAGCGAGCGGGACGTAATCATCTACGGCCTCACGCTGCAACACCTCTTCCAGCTCGATTTCCTTACCGACAGCCGCACCACCATCGAGGAACAGCTTGTCGACCGAAAATTAAATGTGGCGCTCACCCGTGCGCGCGAGCAAATGATTATTGTTGGCAACGCCGCCCTCGCACGGCACGATGCGCTCTACGCCCGCCTTGTGGAAGACTACAGCTCTCGCGACGAGGTGGTAGAATGGGGTAGATACGCAGGGTAAACGGACAGCGACAAGATTAGGATACGAACCTATTCTTCCCCCTTCAAATTCTCCAACTCACAGATTTTTCTTCTCCACGAGGCTGCTATGGGGGCAGAGCACCCCTTCTCCGCGTCAAAACCCACCATTACCGACTCGCAGCGGGCGCACACCGTCTGCTGCGCATCATGCTTATAAAGAAGCTGCTCCATGCGGAAGCTCCGCCCCGCCATGTTCAGCACCCGTGTGCACACCGACACCGTATCGGTCGGGAGCAACGAGGTAAAAAAATCAATGTCCAGATGGGCTATCACCACCGTCACGCCCCACCAGTCAGGCTTAGGGTCTGGCATCTGCCGGAAGTAATGCACCCGCCCAAGATCAAAGTACTGCTGGTACATGGAGTTATTCACGTGGCCGAGTATGTCCACATCGTTAAACCGCACCTGGATCGGCACATCGCTAACGAATTCGCTCGGCTTCGCCAGGTCTTCAACCCTTATTCGCTTGTTGCTCCCCATCTAACGCCTCAAACCGAGAATTCTTACTCACAAACTCAGGCACTAACTCCTTCATGCGCCGCACGATCTCAAAGTCATCGCCAGAGCCTAAGCTCTCAAGCAATGCGCCTATCTTCTGCCGCACCTCGCCCTCCTCGTACGTACGCACCCGCGCCAGCAATATCTTCTCGTGGCTCGTGGGCATCGTGTTCTCCCCGTTGGCCAGTAGCTCCTCGTAGAGCTTTTCGCCGGGGCGAAGGCCGGTAATGACTATTTTTATCTCCTGGTCAGGCACATGCCCCGAAAGTTGGATCATCTTTTCCGCCAGCTCCCGAATCTTCACCGGCTTACCCATGTCAAACACAAAAATCTCGCCCCCCTCCCCCATGGTGCCCGCCTGCAGCACCAGCTGGCACGCCTCAGGGATTGACATGAAGAAACGGCGTATATCTGGATGAGTCAACGTAACTGGGCCGCCCTCATCAATCTGCTTCCTAAACCGCTGCACTACAGACCCGTTTGACCCCAATACATTCCCGAAACGGGTGGTGACAAAACGTGTCGCCTTCTGCTGCTGGGAGAGCATCTGCGTGTATATCTCGCATATGCGTTTGCTCGCCCCCATCACGTTGCTTGAGTTCACCGCTTTATCGGTGCTAATCATCACGAAGCGACTCACGCCGAACTCCACCGACAGATCCGCCAGCAGCATGGTGCTCGTCACATTGTTTAGCACCGCCTCGTAGGGGTGGTCTTCCATCATCGGCACGTGCTTATAGGCCGCAGCATGAAAAACAACCGCGGGGCGATACTCTTCAAAAATCGGCCGCACCCGCACCGAGTCCGCTGCATTGCCTATGATGAGCTTGAAATCAAAATAGCCTATCTTCTCCCGCAGCTCCAAATCGATCTGGTAGAGCGGCGTTTCGGCCTGGTCGAAGAGAATGAGCAACGAGGGCTTAAACTTCGCCACCTGCCGCACAATCTCGCTACCGATGCTACCCGCTGCGCCCGTTATCATCACCACCTTTCCGCTCAGGTAATCCTCAATGTCCTTGGTGTCAAGGCGTATCGGCGGGCGCATAAGCAAATCGTTGATATCCAGCTGCTTAAGCTGACTGTATTTTAGGCTACCGCTAATCCACTTGCTAATATCGGGGCTTTTAAGCACCGTCACTTGCCGCCTAAGGCATATAGCCATAATTCGATTGCGGTCTGTGTGGGATATACCCGTGGCCGTGAGAACCAGTTTCCTCACATTGCTACGCTTCAGCACTGAGTTAATTCGCCCCAAGGGGTAGACAGGGATCTCCTCCATCATGGACCCCGCATGCTTCCAGCCCGGGATAACGATAGCCACCACGCGCACACTATGCTCCAAATCTCGCTCTAACGCTCTGCACACCTGGAGGGCCGATGCCTCGTTCCCCGCCACAACCACCCGCTCCACGATGCGCTCCCGATGCCATACCCCATAAAGAGCCTTAACGGCTATACGCGATGTGATCATTGCCAATGTAACAATCACATACTCAATAACCACCACGCTTCGTGGCACCAGGTAGAGCCCATCCTTTGGTAGAAAAACAACCAAGACAAAAGCGAGTAGCGATGATGTCGATGTGGCCAGCAGAATTCGCTCCGCATCCCCTACCGTCATGTAGCGCACCATGCCGCGGTAGGGCCTGAACACTAGAAAAGCCACTACGCGCAGCGGTATCAATACAACCATAAAGTGAACCACACCCTCCCGCCACAACATATCGGGCAGGGAGAAATCAAAGCGCACAAAGAACGCCGTGATGACGGCAAAGACCGTAATCAGAATATCTATCGCAAATACTATCACCCTCGGTGCGTGACGCATGGTTCCATTGACTGCTTAGTGATTTCCTACACCCCTCTGCGGTAAAGGGATAGGGCACCCTCAGTCACGATGATGCCCTATCCCCTCCATCTCAAATGTCGCAACGCCTAGCGCCACTCGCACCCTCCGCTCCCGCAGCTAGGCGTTACAAAAACTTCTCGACTCCTCGGCAGTGGTACTAACGCCCCAGCGTAGCTACCAGCACCGCCTTGATCGTATGCAGACGGTTTTCTGCCTCGTCAAACACTATTGATGCAGACGACTCAAATACATCATCGGTCACCTCCATCGCCTCCACACCGAACTTCTTGTATATATCCTCGCCGATGGTCGTCTCACGATTGTGGAACGCCGGCAAGCAGTGCAAGAACTTCACGCGCGGATTCCCGGTCATCTCAAGGCAATTGGCGTTCACCTGGAAGGGCATCATCTGCTTGATGCGCTCCGCCCATGCGCTATCCGGCTCGCCCATTGACACCCACACATCGGTATACAGGAAGTCAGCCCCCTTCACCGCGGTCTTCACATCATCAGTAATGGTGATTTTAGCACCGGTTGTTTTCGCTACATCCTGCGCCATCTTCAGGATGGCCTTGTCGGGCCAAAAAGCCTTCGGCGCAGCGGCACGGTAGTCAATACCCATCTTGGCGCACCCCATCATGAGCGAGTTGCCCATATTGTAGCGCGCATCGCCGAGGTAGCAGAACGTCATGGCGTGCAGCGGCTTGTCGCAATGCTCCTTCATCGTCAAGAAGTCAGCCAATATCTGGGTTGGGTGCGCCTCGTTGGTCAAGCCGTTCCACACCGGCACCCCGGCATACTGCGCCAGCGTCTCCACCTTGGTTTGCTCAAACCCGCGGTACTCAATGCCATCGTAGATACGCCCCAGCACGCGCGCCGTATCCGCCATCGACTCCTTCTTGCCGATCTGCGAGCCCGAAGGCCCAAGGTAGGTTACCCCTGCGCCCTGGTCGTGTGCCGCTGTCTCAAAGGAGCAACGCGTACGCGTGGAGTCCTTCTCAAAGATCAGCACGATATTCTTACCCTTGAGCATCTGCTCCTCAGTTCCCGCGTACTTCGCACGCTTCAAATCTGCCGCCAAGCGCAACAGGTAGTCCAGCTCTGCCGGCGTAAAGTCTGCAATCTTCAAAAAATGACGATTACGAAGATTAAAAGCCATCTCTTTTGTGTTTTAAGTTTTTATGTTTCCTCTCAATAGAACAAGGTAAACGCCCCGCTTAGAGCGTTACATGCGTCCCTGCCTTCCTATCCGCCAGCTTCGTGGCCTCGGTGATGATGCTCACCTTGCCGCCCTTCTCTAGGAACGAGGCACAGGCACGAATCTTCGGGGCCATGTTCCCCTCGCCGAACATCCCTTGCGCCAAATACCCCTTAATCTCTGCCAGCGACACCTTCTCAAGCCGCTTCTCATCAGGCTTTTTGAAGTTTAGGTATACGTACGGCACGTCCGTAAGGATGTAGAATTCATCTGCCCCAATGCTCGAAGCCAACAGCGAAGAGGCGGAGTCCTTGTCTATCACCGCCTCCACCCCCTCAAGCATTCCGTTCGCATCGCGAGCCACCGGTACGCCCCCGCCGCCTACTGCAATGACTATCACGCCATCGTTCACCATCCGCTTAATCAGCTCGGCGTGCAGCACCTCTGCCGGGGCTGGGGAGGGTACCACCCGGCGGTACACAACGCCCTCATTGCGCTCCTCCGACTTGAACGCCCAGCCGTTCGCCTGCTTAATCTCCTCCGCCTGCGCCTCCGTATATGAGCGCCCCACGCGCTTGGTGGGATTGCTAAACGCCGCGTCCTTCTTGTCCACCACCACGGGCGCCAATAGGCAGCACACCTCGCGCTTTAGCCCATGCTTCACCAACAGGTTGCGCAGCTCACGCTCCAGCATGTAGCCGATGCTCCCCTCAGTTTCCGCCACGCACACATCCAGCGGAAATGCGGGGATACCATACTGTTCTTCGCCGCCCGCATTCTGCATCAGCACATTGCCCACCTGCGGGCCATTGCCATGCCCTATCACCAGATTGTACCCCTCCTTTATCAATGGGATTACATTCTCCAGTGTCTCCGCAATGTTCGCCAGCTGCTCCTCCGCCGTTCCCTTTTGATGGCCACGCAGCAGCGCATTACCGCCTAACGCTACAACAGCACACTTCGCCATACTCAACGATTCTCCATTCAAATTTTGGCAAATATAATGACAATTTTTGAGATTGCCACCCCCTAACACGGCAGCCTCCCACCCCCATCACCCCTTCCTTTTGCCCCTTGCGGCACACTTACCACCCATTTTGAATACGCATTCAACAGGAGGAATATAGATTCTATTTTGAACCGCTCCATATGGCTAGCTCCCTTAATTCAAGGGGCAAAATGGACAGCAAGGCTCAGCCTACACTACGGGCTGCAATCGCTAATCCGTGGCTAGTGGATACGCCTCGTGGCGGATGGGCTGCAACGTAAAAGCTGGCCTCTACCATCTAGCCACCAAATAGGTATCCCCTTCGCATCAAATTCGGATTTCTCCGGAGAAATCCGAATTTGATGCGAAGGGGGTGCGTGTTTGACCCAAGCCGAATGGCGATGAAATGGAGATGAATAGGCGACTCGGGGTTCCATCGGATGACCTTGAATCCATAGGAAGCAACGCTCGGGGCAAAATTTCACCGCAACGCAATGCCATTTATTTCCGCTTGTAGGGATCGCTTGGCGCACCCTTCTCAAAAAATCAAGCAATATTGGCTACCTTCGCGGCATGCATTCGGTTGAAACATATACGCTTCAAGGAGCTAGAAGGGGTGCAGCGTTTAGACAAACCCTTTCACGGTTTGCTACGCTGTGCATCTCGGCTATTTGCTTCACACTAGCGTATTCGCCCAGCCCCGCGCTCTCGCAGGAATTGAACTGTTCCCTACAGGTCAACTCGCAGAAAATTCAGGGGACCAATCGCAGCGTCTTCGAGGAGATGCAGCGCACACTGTACGAATTTGTAAACAATACGGCTTGGACTACGCATACTTTTGCCACGGATGAACGTATCGAATGCTCCATGATTTTGACCCTCACGGAGCAGCTAGGGTCCGATGAGTACAAAGGCCAGCTCACCGTGCAATCCCGTCGCCCCGTGTACGGTACAACCTACAACACGCCCATCCTTAACTTCCTTGACGAGAATTTACAATTCAAGTACATTGAGGGGCAAAAGCTGGAGTTCAACGAGTCGAGCCACATAAGTAACCTCACCTCCATTCTAGCATTCTATGCATACATGATTTTGGGCTACGATTACGACACTTTTTCTCCGCTCGGCGGCTCCCCATTTTTTGCAAAAGCGGAGCAAATCGTGCAGAATGCGCAGAACGCCCCAGAGAAGGGGTGGAGGGCGTACGAGGGGAAACGCAGGAATCGCTACTGGCTTGTAGACAACATGGTTAACGACAAGTACCGTGGACTTCGGCGAGCCAGCTATAGCTACCATCGCCGGGGCCTTGACGTGATGGGTGAAAAGATGGCCGATGGCCGCGCGCAGGTCCTGGAGGCGGTTTTGACACTGCAGGAGCTTTACCGCCAGCGGCCCGACCCAGAAATGTTGGCGCTGACGCTATTCCTGGAGGTGAAACGCGATGAACTCATCAACATCTTCACCGGGGCGCAAACCTCTGAGAAATCGAAGGCGGTCAACGCGCTCTCTGAAATAGATGCCACCAATAGCAGCCGCTACCAGCAAATAGCGAAAAGCGGGCAGAAGAGGTAGATTTTGAGTAGTACCGACAGAACGAAGTAGGGGATGCTAACGCATTTAACGATACGTAACTACGCGCTGATAGAGAGCCTAGACATGGATTTTTTTCCAGGCCTTAGCACCATTACGGGCGAAACGGGGGCTGGGAAATCCATCATTCTCGGCGCCCTGGGGCTTATTCAGGGCGAACGGGCCGATACCACCGCCATTCAGCACGGCGCAGCCACCTGCATCGTGGAGGCGGAATTTGACATAAAGCCCTACGGACTAGAAGATTTCTTCGCCACGGAGAATCTCGATTATCAGGAGCACACCATCGTTCGGCGGCAGCTCGCCGACAGCGGCAAATCGAGGGCATTCATTAACGATGTGCCAGTCAACTTAAAAACGCTTCGTGATTTTGCCTCACGCGTGCTGGATATCCATTCGCAGCACGCCAACCTGCTCCTGCAGGATGCCAACTTTCAGCTCCACGTGCTGGACGTATACGCCAAAACCGATGGCGTGATGCGGACGTACCGGGAGCGTTACGGCCAGTGGCGAGCCTCAAAACAGACGCTTGAAAAGACCAAGGAGCGGGCGGCAAAGGCGGCTGAGGATAGAGACTACGTTTCTTACCAGCTCAGCGAGCTGACGGCGGCAAACCTCCAAGAGGGCGAGCAGGAGGAGTTGGAGCAACGGCAAAAAACGCTTACGCATGCGCAGGAGCTCGCCGCGGCCTACGGGGAGAGCTACGTTGCATTGCAGGGGGACGCTGCAGAAACCAACATTCTTCTACAGCTCCACGAGGCTGTTGACAAGCTAGGACGGCTCCGCGAAGCCGACCCCGATGCCGGCGCCGCGGCTGATCGCATTGAGGCCGCCATGCTTGACCTTGAAGACGTTGCGAAAGACCTCAGCGTGAAGTTTGAAGATATGGAGTTTGACCCCGCCGAGGCGGAGCGGGTGGCGCAACGCCTCGACACGCTCTACCACCTTGAAAAGAAGCACCGTGCGGAGAGCGTTGGGGAGCTCATAGCCCTTCGGGATGAGTACACTGCAAGAATGGAGCTTATCGACGATAGCGAAGGCACGATTCGGCGGCTCGAACAGGAGTGCGCCAAGGCTCTCGCAGCCCTTGAAGAGGTAGGAAAAAAGCTCCGGGAAGCCAGGCTACAGGCCACAGATAGGCTTGGCAACGAGGTGGAAGGCACGCTGCGCCAGCTCGGCATGCCGCATGCGCACTTCATAGTGCAAATAGCCCCTCTGGACGAATGGGGCGCAGAGGGCGGAGACAGCGTAGAATTTCAATTTACCGCGAATAAAAATGGGGTCCTACAGCCGTTGGCGAAGGTGGCTAGCGGCGGCGAAATGTCGCGCATGATGCTCTCCCTAAAGCGCATCATGGCCCTCGGCCGGCAGCTCCCCTCCATCATTTTTGATGAAATTGACACGGGGGTCTCCGGGGAGGTGGCAAGTAAGCTCGGCGACATCATGGAGGAGCTCGCCCTACGCATGCAGGTAATCAATATCACCCACCTCCCGCAAATCGCCTCATGCGGTTCGCACCACTATAGGGTGTACAAGGAGCATGGAAGCAACCAGACCACAACCCAAATTTCGCTCCTCACAGAACAAGAGCGCGAGGAGGAAATAGCTAAAATGCTGAGCGGGGCATCCGTCACCGAAGCGGCTCTAGCCAATGCGCGGGAGCTGCTGCAAGCTCGGAAAAGCCGATCGGAAGAACTAACGAAAAGTCAAACAAAAGGGTAAATACAATGGCATACAACCTGTTAAAAGGGAAAAAAGGACTGATTTTCGGGGCGCTTAATCCGCAGTCGATTGCGTGGAAGGTGGCGGAGCACGCCCACGAGGAAGGCGCAGAGATCGTGCTGACCAACACGCCTATCTCCATTCGGATGGGTGAGATTAACGCGCTAGGCGAAAAGATCGGCGCGCCCATTATTCCAGCCGACGCAACGAGCGTGGATGACCTCAACGCGCTAGTCGGTGACACCATGGAGCATTTCGGCGGGCAGTTCGACTTCTGCCTCCACGCCATCGGCATGTCGCTAAACGTACGCCGCGGCAGAACCTACGATGACCTTGACTACGACTTTCTAAACAAGACGTTGGACATCTCAGCCGTATCGTTCCACAAGCTGCTACAGGTGCTGTGGAAGCAGGATGCCATCAAGGAGTGGGGGTCGGTCGTAGCGCTCACCTACATTGCATCGCAGCGCACGCTGTACGGCTACAATGACATGGCCGACGCCAAGGCTCTGTTGGAGTCCATCGCCCGGAGCTTCGGCTACATCTACGGCCGCGACAGGAAGGTGCGGGTAAATACCATCTCGCAATCGCCTACCATGACCACGGCGGGGAGTGGCGTACGCGGCTTTGATGGACTTATGGACTTTGCTAACCGCATGTCGCCGCTCGGCAACGCCGACGCGGATGATTGCGCAAATTACTGCGTAACGCTCTTTAGCGACCTCACCCGCAAGGTGACCATGCAGAACCTATACCACGATGGCGGGTTTAGCAACATGGGTATGAGCCGGCGCGCGATGGCGGTCTACAACAAGAGCCTCGAGAGCACTGCACCTGACGACATTACGGAAGAGCCTGAACAGTAGTGTAATCTATTGTAAATAGGGTTCAAATAGAAACGCGGCCGCAGCATCTACCGTTGATGCTACGGCCGCGCTCGTTATAACTCCTCTCTAAAGAGCACTGCCACGCGCTACGAGCCAATCAAATCATTTCCATCACCTGGTCAATCACGCTCTGCGCCAGCTCCTCAGCCTGCTCCTGCGAGGCCGACTCCGCGTACACTCTAACTATCGGTTCCGTGTTGGAGCGGCGCAGGTGTACCCATCCCCCCTTCATATCGATGCGCACGCCATCCTCAGTATTGAGGCGCTCGCTCGCAAACAATCGTTTCACCTTATCCAGCACCGCGTCAGCGTTCACGCCTGCGGGCAATGAAATCTTTCTCTTCGCAATGAAGTACGATGGGTACTGCAAACGTAGCGCGCTAGGCGTTTTGCGGGTGCGTGCCATCTGCGAAAGGAACAGCGCAATGCCCACAAGCGCATCACGCCCATAGTGCAACGCTGGGTAAATGACCCCCCCATTCCCTTCCCCGCCAATCACGGCCTTCACCTCTTTCATGCGGGCTACCACGTTCACCTCCCCCACCGGGGCAGCGTAGTAGGCTGCCCCCCGCACGGCTGTAACGTCGCGCAGCGCCGAGGTGCTCGACAGGTTTGACACCGTATTGCCCGGCTGGCGCGACAGCACGTAATCGGCCACGGAGACGAGGGTGTACTCCTCCCCAAACATCGCCCCATCCTCACATATTATCGCCAGCCTGTCAACGTCTGGATCAACCGCAAATCCAACATCTAACCCCTGCTCCGGCACCAACTCGCTGAGCGAGGTGAGGTTCTCCGGCAAGGGCTCTGGGGTGTGGGCGAAATCGCCCGTAAGCTCCGTATTGATACCCACATAGCTCTCCACGCCTAAACGCTCCAACAGCCTAGGCAATGCCAACGCTCCCACCGAATTGATCGCATCGTACCCCACCTTGAACTTGGCATTGCGTATCGCCTCGGTATCCACCAGCGGGAGCTTCAAAATGGAGTCAATGTGATGTTCCAACGCTCCGTCCACCTGACTGTAGGAGCCTATCTCATCAACGGGCGGAAATATATAGCTATCGTCAATGCCCGACTTGAGTATTGACTCCCCATCGGCTGCCGAAAGGAACTCGCCCTGCTCGTTGAGTAGCTTCAGGGCGTTCCACTCCCGTCCATTGTGGCTGGCCGTAATGATAATACCGCCCTGGGCTTGCAGGTGGGTAACCGCCATCTCCACCGTCGGCGTGGTGGCGTACCCTATATCCAACACGCTAATTCCGCAGCCCTGCAGCGTGGCGGAGACCGCCTGGCTCACCATGGTGCCCGATATACGCGCATCGCGCCCCACCACTACCTTTGCGTCCGTACGCCCGCAACGCCCGCGCAGCCAAAAGGCATACGCCGCCGTAAAACGTACCACCGAGAATGGCGAGAGCCCCTCGTTAGGCTTCCCACCAATAGTTCCCCGAATTCCCGATATAGAGGCTATGAGTGTCATATCCCTTCCTTCTTTTACGGAAGGCAAAGTTACTATTTTTTTAGGATTGACCCTTTTCGCAACGCATCTAGAGAGCTGCACGTGTCGCGCTCTCCACTCCATGCACAAAAAAAGCTGGCGGGATGGTAACACATCCCGCCAGCTTCACATTGTTCTCGCCCTATTACCAATCCACTACGTCTCGCAGCACGGGCATGGTCATGCAGCGGCCGCCGCCGCCGCCGCGGGGCAGCTCGCTCCCCGTCAAGGTCACCACGCACCGCCCCTTGGCAGGCACCAACGCCTTTCCCGACGATACGTCTTCCGCCCGCAGCACTGCGAATCCATTTTTTGAAAGCTCCTCTATCGTACGCTCATTACGGGCATAGCCTATCAGCTGCCCCGGGGCAAACGCAACGAAATTAGCCCCGCTATGCCATTGCTCTCGGTCCTGCGTCCACCGATCCTCACGCCCGCCGCAGATTATCGGCTCCACCGGGACGCCCAATCCATTTAGCGCAGCCACCAAGTCTGTCTCCTGCCATATGCGGGTTGACCCGCCCGGCTGCACCTCCATGTGGAACGTGCGGTACTGGGGCGACTCAAGAATAACCGGTGCGTACGCCATGCATGCATCCTTATCAAGTATCGTGAAGACCATATCGAGATGGATGAACGACTCGGGGGCCTGCGGCAGCTCCTGCACAAGCACATGCAACGGTTTGTTCAACCCCAGGCGTACGAGTTCCTCCACGAGGAAATCCACCCCCTGCGAGCTGCTCCGCACACCCTGCCCTATCATCAGCACATCCTCTCGCACCACGTGCACATCTCCGCCCTCAATACGTATCATTGATGCATTCGCACTGTTCTCCGGGTTAAGCACGTCAGCCCCTACGCTATCGGAATGCTCAAAAATGGCCTTCATCACGGCTATCTCCCCATAGCGCACCGGGCTCGCCATATGGCCGAGCAGAACGTGGTTGAATATGGACATGGACGCATCACGGGTGAAGAACAGGTTGTACAGCGGGGGGATGGCGTAGCGCTCCTCCCGCAAGTAGTCCGTCAACGTGGTGCGCGGGAGCGGCACACCCTCTATCAGCACTTTCGCCAGTTTCGATGGCTGCTCGCAGAGCAGTTCCTCATGCAGCTCGGGGTAGCTCGCGGGGCAAAGCGCATCCACAACAGCTTTCCTTGCCTCCGCTTTCGCAAGGGCCTCCGCGAGTAGGGTCTCCACCTCGTAGACCTTTGTCACCTTCTCCAGCGTTCCCTTGAAGTAGCTGTACTCCCGCTGCACAATCTCACGACTCAAGATGTCGCTATACAGCGCCCTGTGCGCATTGGTGGGGCTCATGCGCTCCACCTCCACCCCCGGCGTATGCAGTATCACGCCCCGAAGCTTTCCTATCTCCGATTGTACGTTTACTTTAACACGATCGCTCATACTCTATCGTTTTCTGACGCTACTCCCCCGCAATCAACGAACACTGCGTCAATTCTAAATCCCAATTTTCTTGCTACCACGAATCGCATGGGACTTACAACCCGAAAGCCATTTGCACGCGCTCCACGTAGTCCAATTTCTCCCACGCAAAGAAGTCCACCTCCTTCTCCGACTCAACACCATTGTAGAGCAACTGCACCTTTGCCCTGTACGGGTCGCGCCCGAAGTGGCCATAGGCTGCCGTTGGGAAGTAAATGGGGTATAGCATTCCGAAACGTTGAATAATGGCCGCCGGCCGCATATCAAACAGCTCCGCCGCCTTACGCGCGATTTCCCCATCGGTAATCGATAGGTGCGAGGTGCCGTGGGTATTGACGTTTAAACTCACAGGCTCCGCCACGCCGATAGCGTAGGCTACCTCCACCTCCACCTCGTCGGCAACGCCTGCCGCCACAAGGTTCTTTGCCATGTGCCGGGCTGCGTAGCATGCGCTTCTATCCACCTTGGAGGCATCCTTGCCAGAGAAGGCACCGCCGCCGTGCGCCGCGCGCCCTCCGTAGGTGTCGACTATGATTTTTCGCCCCGTTAGGCCCGTGTCGCCATGCGGGCCTCCCACAACGAACTTGCCCGTTGGGTTCACCAGCAGCCGGTGATCCCCCTTGAAGAGAGCAGCCTCACTCTGCGTAAGCCTCGCCTTGATGCGGGGTATAAGTATCTTCTCTATGTCAGCCGCGATTACCCTTTGCATCTCCGCATCGTCGTTCGAGAACTCGTCATGCTGGGTAGAAATGACAATGGTATGAACACGCTGCGCCGTGCCGCTGTCATCATACTCAAGCGTAAACTGGCTCTTGGCATCGGGGCGCAAGTAGCGCATCTCCTTGCCCTCTTTGCGTATCTTTGAGAGTTCAAGCATCGCGATGTGCGACAGCTCGATAGGCAACGGCATGTAGTCGTGGGTTTCACGCGTTGCGTAGCCGAACATCATCCCCTGGTCGCCAGCCCCCTGCTCAACCGGCTCCTCTCGGGCAACGCCCCGGAAAATGTCGGGCGATTGCTCTTCTATCGCGGAGAGCACGCCGCAGCTGCCCCCATCGAACATGTAATCAGCCTTGTTGTACCCAATACGGTTTACCACCTCCCGCGCCACGCGCTGAACATCTACGTATCCCTCGGTCCTAATCTCTCCGCTGAGGACAACAAGACCCGTGGTTACGAGAGTCTCGCACGCCACCTTCGACTGCGGATCTCTACGTAAAAACTCATCTAACAGGGCATCAGATATTTGATCGGCAACTTTGTCGGGATGCCCCTCCGAAACGCTTTCCGATGTGAATAGATATGACATCGCAATTCTCCTTTTACATGGACATCTCTAAAATGTCCTATTTATAGCTTTGCAAAGGTAAGCAAAAACTATTGCTTTCCTGATGCCCTTCGCCTTACTGTATAAAAAAAGTGCCGGCGCACGTTCCGTGCAGCCGACACCCCTCACCTGTCAATAGGTTAAATCTGCATCAACGCACGCAGCTGGAACCCATGGATGGCCTTATCCTGCGGGAACAAATCTCGCTTCAACAGACCGCACGTGTAGCTAGCCATTAACTGCACGTAGCTATTGAATGAGTAGTTAAGCCCCACCGTTACGCTATGCAGGTTGCCGCCGCCCACGCTGGTAGACTCTGCCGGGTAGTCGGCTATCCCCGATTTTGGGTAGTACTGCCCACGCCCTAGCAGGAATGTTTCCCTTGGCTGGATGTCATTTAGCCCCACGTAGGAGTAGCGCGCCACCACCTCTAGCGACTTCCCGCGTAGTCCCCCAAGCAAAGCAGAAGATTGGCTATAGCTGTAGTCTGGGCCAAAAATTTTATACCCCGCCTCTACGTAGCCCCCATGGAACGCATTTGAGCGCAGGGGTAATCCCTTCTCCATAGACTCCACCGTGGTCCAAGAATACTGCCCCCCAAGCTGACTCTCCAGCATCTTTTGCCCATCACGCTTCTTCGTTACGTACTTGTAGAGATATTCCCCACGAAGGAAGATGTTTGGACGCATGTACAGAATGTCCGCCCCTACATCAACCGCATGCTTCGCCCAAGGGAGTGAGGCATTAACGAACCGGCTACCATCATCAACCAACGACTCAATGCTCCCACGCATCGTCAGCGTGGATTTACGCTGCCCATCGGCCACCTCACCGTTCAAGAAGCACTCATATCTCATGCCTACACCGGCGTGCAGCCAGCTCCCATCGCCCAGGTTTACACGGTATAGCCAACGCCCCCCCGCTGCAACGTTCTGAAATCCTACCATCTTGCTATCGTAGAGGGTAGAGGCAAAAACGCCTTGATTGGCAAAAAAATGCTCATTGTATGAGCAGTACGTCACCCCAAGCTCCCGCTTTGGGCCCAGTGCTAGCACTGGCGCTGGGCGCGAAAGGAAGTGGTAACTCCCCAAGCTCGTGTTGGCTGACATAGTGTATGGATTGCAGTAGTAGCCCGCCTTTATCGCATGGTTTGCTCCCCACGCCGCCGTGGTGTACTGCATGAACAGATTTTTCTGCGTAACATGCCCCTTTGAAAAATCAAAATCAGCGTAGAACAACCATCCGCCGTAGCCTAACGTTGCACGCAGGCGCGCATCCGCGATGCGGACTCCCGGCTTAAGCGCCGTGTAGCCAGCGTTGTAGTAGTACGCGGCGTCAAGCATCGCCCTCGCGCCTACCGATGCCACGAGTTTTTTCTCGGCGATAGGCACTGACACCCGCAGAACGCCCACCGTATCCTCTTGCGCAAAGGCTCCCTGCGAAAAGAATAACGCAGCCATGGATACCACCACGCTTCCCAATCGTATCTTTCTCATTGCCGTACTCTTCACTATTCGTCTCATGTTTTATTGCAAGTCATTTAACACCTCCATGGGATCTGGCACAGTCTGGGCAGCATCCTTGGCCCGAAGACCGTTATCAATCATATAGTGCAACGAGATCTCCGTTCTGTTCGTAAATGCGCCATCAGCGTACACCCCGTGCATAACGTCATCGAACTGCGTTTTATTGCCGAAATTGTACCCTCCAAAATACTTCGCCATCTGATCGTAACTATCAAAAGAATACGGATGGTTGAGCATGTGCGAACGCTTAATGATTAAAGCCATCCAGGGTGCGTTCAGCTCAGGGTAGTTATTCGGGGCTCCCGCAATGCAAGGGCCAATAATATGCGCCTTGTGGGCTATCCCCAAATTCACAAACGATGCATACCCCTCGGGCGTTACCGTCTTCAAATCGGTTGCACCCTTCCCTTCCCATAGGAGGAAGCACATGGGGATTTTTCCCCCAAACTTTTCAGACGTACGCTTTAGGCTCTCCAGCGAAAACGTCTGTAGGATGACCCTCCCGTTGGTATTCCCCACGTTCACTTTCCCGGCCTTGTAGAAAGTCTCGTCCGTTTGGCTCGGCTTCTCTATCACATTCCAATCCAAGCGTTTCAGCTCATTATACACCCGCTCCTCAAAGTCGCTCGGATTAAGCCACGACTCCTTGAACTCGATGTATATCCCAGGGCGATGCCCCGCATCTTTGTCATCCGCCTCATACTCAAACTTATACTTCAAGCAATCCATAGGCTTTTGCGCATCCCACGTCCCCTCTATCGTATAATCACGATTCCCATCAACATCACGCTTCAACTTCTTGCCCTGGGCGATCTGGATTAAATCCTCTAGCGTTGATATGTTTTGGTCTGAGAAGTCAAATCCTCTTTTCTCAAAATCTCCTTTTGCGACCACAAACCATGTCCCAGCGTCAAGCTGCGCGAGCTCATCGTAGAAATATGACTTCGTACGGTACGGCTCAAAGGTTTTTCTATCCTCGTCCAGCTGCTTCTTTGCCTCCTCCTCCGAGAGTCCATGCGCCATGTAGAAGTCTAACCTCGTTGCTGGAATTGTCTCCCCGAAGTGCTTCTCTATGTCGGAGGTACGACATAGGTTGTCATCGTGATTCGCAAGTATCACTCCATCCTTTGTGCACTGCAAGTCTGCCTCAAGGTAGTCCGCCCCCATGTTGCGCGCCCAGCGGTAGGCTATCTCCGTCTCTTCAGGAGCCCAAAACGTTGACCCTCGATGCGCAATTACTGCGTAGGGCGGCACGTAATCACGCACCTTCTCCATCTCCGGAGAGAGCTTTAACACATTCACCTGTCTCGCCTGTTCGGCATAGTCTTGATACCCTTCATCCTTGCACGATGCCATGGCAAACAGTATCGCGAAAAGAGCAACAGACAACACTCCACGTCTCATACGATTAAAATTTAATTATTTCCACTAGCCACATCCCTATGCGCCTTCCGCTCCTGGCCATGCGTCATCGCCATCAAGACAATTGACAGCGCGCATGCCCCCAGAAGGAGTATAAAGGTCCAGTCCCACCCCGCGTTTTCAGCTACGTAGCCTATTAGCACGTTGGCAAGAATCGCTGTTCCAAAAAAGTAACCAAAGAAACCCGTAAGCCCTGCCGCCGTGCCGGCCGCATTCTTGGGGGCAAGATCCAACGCATGCACCCCGATAAGCATCACCGGGCCATAGATGAAAAAGCCAATCGCTATGAGCGACAGCGTAACGATTGCGTAGTGGTCAGAGAACTGCCAGTACAGCACGATAAAGAGTGCCACAAGGGCCATAAAGATTATCGTGGTCATGGCGCGCGCACCCTTAAATACCTTGTCGCTTATTATCCCGCACACCAGCGTTCCTGGGATAGCCGCTATCTCGTACGCAAAGTAGGCCCAGCCCGCCTGTTTAATGTCATACCCTTGCGACTCCTTCAAGTAGGTAGGGGCCCAGTCTAAACAGCCGTAGCGCACCATGTAGACAAAAGCGTTGGCCATGGCAATGTACCACAGCATACGGTTGTTTAATACATGCTTAAAGAAAATCTCTCGTGTTGAAAGTACCTTTTCGTGCGCCTCGCTGTAGTTACGAGGATAGTCGTTGCGGTACTTCTCGATCGATGGCAGCCCGCACGACTGCGGCGTATCGCGTATGAGCACGTAGGCTAGCACTGCTATGAGTATCCCCACTGCCGCCGGAAGTACGTACGTCCCTATTTGAAAGTAGAACTCTGTATGTTCTCCGTAGAACCAACTCCCAAACCACATCGCACCATACACTGCAAGCGGCCCTACTAGAGCTCCCCCAACGTTGTGCGCACAGTTCCACACTGACATCATGGTTCCTCGCTCATTTTGCGAAAACCAGTGCGTCATCACCCGTCCGCATGGAGGCCACCCCATCCCATTAAACCATCCCACTAAAAAGTTTAACACCGAGAACGAAGCAATAACCGCAGTTTTATGCTCCGCGCCAAATAGATGCAGCGGCACAGCCATGAAAGCCATCGTCAGCGAGGCCAACAGCAAACCCAGCGGTAAAAACACCCTTGCGTTGCTACGATCCGACACGCTACCCATTAAGAATTTCGATAGCGCGTAGGCTACTGCATTCATTGCTAGCGCAATGCTCAACTCGCCCTTCTCAAATCCGAACGCCCCCAGCGAGGGAATCGCCATTGAAAAGTTCTTACGCACAATGTAGTAGCCGGCATAGCCCACAAATATGCCGATAAACACCTGCCACCGCAGCGCACGATACGCTCCTGGCACTTCCGCCGCCGGCCGCTCCGGCTTAAACGAAGGCGGTTTCAAGAATCCAACCATACTCCTTGCTTTTATTAGTTTATAACCTATTTACTCGCCCCATTGGCACGTTCGCACACCGGCAAGTCTAGTAGGCGTGCTAGTATTGATATCGGATGCTCTACCTTTACCCCTACCGACATCTCTATCTGCCATTTACACGTCTCGCAGTCTGTTGACACTACATCCGGCGACAGCCCCTTTATCTGCCTAAAGAGGGGTTCTCCTATCCGTTGCGAAATGGACGACAGCTCTTTCTTGAATCCGTACGTCCCCGCGATGCCGCAACAATTCGGATCCAGTATCGTCAGCTCTATCGGCATCATCCGAAGCAACGACACCGTGTAGCTCTCCCACCCCATCCGCAGCAGGTGGCACGGAGCATGGTAGGCCACGCGCATGCGTTCCGATTGCTCTTTGAAAATCAATCGCTTTGCCCCGCTATTTACGAGTCTCATCACAAAGCGCGTAATCAAATCCACTCCCTCGCGCACATCCGCATTCTCCAACTCTAGCAGATGGGGATACTCGTCACGTATCGTAAATATGCACGTTGACGAGGCGCCTACCACTCTTTCCGCCCCCGCGCCCAGGGCGCTCCGAATGCTTTTTAAATTGTCTTGCCCCTGCCGCCTCGCCTGCTTGGTTAACCCATTGGAGAGCAAGGCAACACCGCAGCATCTCTCCCCCTCAAGAAGGCGCACCCCATACCCCAACGCATTGAGGACCATCACAACATCTTTCCCTAGCTGGGGATAGTTCCAATTCACGTAGCACCCATGGAAAAACGACACAAAGCTGGGATACTTCGACTGTTTCCCTCTCGCCTCACGGTTAAACCAACGCACGAATGTCCTTGATGCATACTGAGGGAATTCTCGCTTTTTGTCCACCCCTAGAACACTGTCCAAGAACCAACGCACAGGGCGCAACCGTAGCGTGGCATTGGCCAACGGCGCAACTTTGGTAGCCATTGCCCCCATAAAGTCGGTATTACCCAGCATTACCCCGCGCAGCGAAAACTTCTTACTCCCTGCGCACGATCGTGCGTTCTGAATAATATCGCCAATCCGCACCCCTGAAGGGCACGCCACTTCGCAACGCTTACAATTCAAACACAACTTTAGCGAATCATCATAGTACTCCGCCCCCTTACGCCGCCAGCGTGACTGATCAGGGCCGCTCTGTTTAGGCCCCGCATACAGCGGGGTAACCATTGACACCGGACACACAGTCGTACACACTGTACACTTGGTACAAGCCTCCTCTTGGAATCCCTGCCTATGCGCCATACCCATGCCCTTTCGCTATGATATCCGCCACCCTTAATGCCGTAAGCATTGCCACGCCCGCGCCGCTCCCCTCTGCCAACGAGTCGCACCCGCCAAGGAGCGACCCGATTACGTATACATTCTCCATCACCTGCCCCTTAACCAACGCTCGATAATCCGAATCGGTCTGCACGCCGTAATGCAAAAAGGCATGATTCGCAAAAAAGTCACTGCAATGCCACTCCTCTCGCGCAGCATCAAAAGCCACATCGCCACCAAACAATCCCTCACGTATCCCCTGCCTATCGCTCTGCAACCCTTTGCTATGAAACTTCCCCCCTGCATGAACAAACGCATCCGCATAGAGACAATCCTCCCCAAGGCTCGATGTCTGAAGCCATTCCGCCCGCGTTCCCCGCATCTCAGCCTTCTCCGCAACACTATTTTCAATAAGAAGACCGCCCGCAGCTGTATATCCTCTTTTCAGCGCAGCGTCTACCCGCATCCCAAGCATACTAGGCGGCAGCGTAGCCACGCACCCTAGCTCGCACTGCAACGAAGTCCGCAAGCGCTGCAATATTTCACCCCCCTTCCCCACACTGAACACTGCAGGAAGAAACAACCAGTCTACGCCCCTTGACCAATCGGTCAACGCCTCAATAAGTTCTTTGATAGTTGACTCTTTGGTGAATTCACGCGCCACATGCACCGATCTGAATTCTGTAGCACTCTCCCGCACCGCTTCGAGCGAAGGCAATTCAAGCGTCAGTTCCTCCACCTGTGCCCCTTGCCTACGTAGCGAATCCCCAAGCAGCGCGGCAGGAAAATCAAGGAACCCCGCAAAGGTCACTACGCCCACGCGCCGGTTCACGACATCTTCCGCTTTGGCTATCGGCAGCAATTCCTCCATAGAGAGCCACGATGGCATAATGCGCCCGATGGGGGAAAGCCGATAATGATTCTCTCGGCAATCTCCATACAGCCGCAATCCGATTGACTCTAGCATCCCCTTAGCCGCATCGGCGTACCGTTCAAACGCACCTCCTAGACAACGGTAGGGATGCCCCTGCGGCAGATGCCCCACTTCCTGCACGGGGTTTTGCACCTCCCTGCCCTGCACGCTTCCTAGAAGTCCAAACGCCCCCGACATAAAGTGCAACGAGCTTTGCCCCGCCGAGACTACAGCGGTGCGCTGCCCTGCCCGTTGCAGCTGCAGCCCGCATACAAGCCCTGCCAGCCCTCCCCCTATGATTACCGTATCAAACCGCATCGCTTTCCGCTCCCTGTAAACCTATCACCTCTCTATAAAGCCACTGCACCAGCTCCGCCTCGCGCAGCCCCTCACCCCACGCCACAGGGCGAACCCCGCGCCAGCGCGCCTCTAGCCATCTTTTCATACTTTCCAAGCCTCTCTCATCATTCCCTGCATACCGCCGCGCCAGCTCCGCAGCTCGGCAGCTACACAGCATGCCTTGGCACGGTCCCATACCCATCCGCGTACGGCGGCGCAAATCATCAAGGGTCTGGGTATGTAGCTCTCTAAAAGCATTCTTGACCTCTCCCTCCGTTACCTCCTCACATTCGCATACCAAGGCTCTATCGGCCGCCGTTGCAAGGGGTACCCCCTCGGCAAGCGTGCCGAGCCTATCCTGAACCTGCCGACGCCGCATTGAGAAATGGAATTGTCGCTGCGCATCCGTACGCACGTCAGCCATCCGCTCCACCCGCTCAGAGCCGGGCAACGGACGAACTGCAGTCTCGCAGGGTCCACCTATCCCCAGCTTCTTTGAGGCTAGGTCTGCCGCTTGCTCCGCCATAAGCCTATAGGTAATCAATTTCCCACCCGTAATTGTGCACATTCCCTCCAACCCATCGCGCTGCGCATGGTCTATAAGCACGATACCTCGACTTAAGGCCCGCCCCGTGCTGTCCCCCGCTGCTGCCACCAGGGGCCTCACGCCCGCATAGGCTCGCATTATCCGCACCTCTTGCAGGCTTGGCACCATCTGCCCGCCTTCTTTGAGCAATAGATCCACCTCTTCATCAGTCACATGCGGATTATCAACCGCCTCCAGCGGCACCCGTGTTGAGGTGGTGCCCAAGATGCAGGCCGTATCGCCCGGCACAAGGATATCCGCATCGGCAGGTTTACGGCAACGATTGATTACCATCTGGTTAACCCTATGTTCAAAAACGAGCAATGCCCCCTTCGCTGCGAACATACAGAGCTCCACGCCCACCTTCTGTAGCAGCATGCTGCCCCAGATCCCGCTCGCATTTATGGTTAGCGGTGCGTAGAGTCTCTTCCTCTCCCCAAAGGCCCATGGCGCTATTTCTACCCCCTCAATACGCCCAGAATGTTGCAACAGCTGCACCACCTCGTGGTAACGATACAGCACCGCCCCATGCCGCTCCGCATCCACAGCATTGGCCAACGTAAGCCTAAATGGATCAATCGCCCCATCGGGAACCCTCACCGCACCAGCTATACCTCTCGGCACGGCCGGCTCTAACAGCTCCGCCTCGCGTGGATCAAGCTGCTCCGCAGGGATCCCCGCAGCGCGACACGCAGCAATAAAATCAGCCTGATAGCCCAAATCATCCTCCGGTAGCGTTATAAAAAGGCCATCAGTAGGGTCTACGCAGTGCCGAGCAACGCGGCGCAGCACTGCATTCTCCCTTATGCACTCCTCAGCCGACTCTCTGTCGGTCACTGCGTACCGCGCCCCGCTATGCAGCAGCCCATGATTCCTCCCAGAGGCCCCATTCGCCCAATCTCCCTTCTCCACCAACGCCACCCGCATGCCGCGCAACGAGCAATCCCTTGCCACTCCCAGCCCCGTTGCGCCCCCTCCAACCACTATTACATCGTACTCTTCCTTCACAACCTATCGGTTTTAGGTACTCCTTATGACATTAACGCTTAACCATTTTTTCACCCTTGCCCCTGCCACTCCTAGACAAAATCCATTCTTGCCCTTCGTCTGAACTTCATTCCCCAATCATTTTTTCAACCTCTCAAAAGCCATACGCACGGGCTCCAACGCCACCCCACAAACGACAACCACAAATAAATAACTCGGATTACCCCGCCATTCCTCCCCTAGAAACGGGGGCAAGTTAGTAAAATTTCAAAATACGAAACGTTAGTTGAGGAATAGAAAAGAAAAATCTATTTTATTCAATTTGTGAAAACTTAACTCTACAGTAACACGAAGAATACCCATCCATGATGCCCGATCAAACTTCCCCATTTAAGAGCGCGGTAGAACGCCCTTTCAGAAAGAATGGATTGTCACATCAATGGAATAACCCGATGCGCAGAATCTCAATTTGCCAGCCCAACAGCTCCGTTAAAGAGCGGCTTTCCTCCTAGTCTCAGTAAAATAGGCCCAATGCGCTAAAGCCCCCTCAAAAAAGAGGGAGACAGCCTAAGCCTCTCCCTCTGAAACGAACCCTCTTACAGCATTCAAACGCCTAATAGTACCTCTACTATCCGTTCGCCTTGACCAAACGTAGCATCTCCCCCGCAATCTGATCGAGGGGCTTTACCACATCGGCCGCACCCAGCTTAATCGCCTCCTTCGGCATACCGAACACCACGCAGCTCTTCTCATCCTGGGCTATGGTCTTCGCCCCCGCCTGCTTCATCTCCAACAACCCCTTCGACCCATCGCCCCCCATGCCCGTCATGATAATCCCAATCGCATTCGCTCCCGCATACCGCGCCGTACTCCTAAAGAGAACGTCTACCGATGGCCTATGCCTATTCACGAGCGGCCCTTCGCGAACCTCAACGTAGTAACGCGCACCGCTGCGTTTTAGCAACATATGGTAATTCCCCGGAGCAATTAATGCGTGGCCCCGAAGCACCGAGTCGTTATTGGCCGCCTCTTTTACGTTAATTGCGCATACATCATTCAGCCGATTGGCAAACGACGTTGTAAACTTTTCGGGCATGTGCTGCACGATAACAATGCCAGGGCAGTCGACAGGCATCGCCTTTAAGAACGTGGTTAGAGCCTCAGTGCCACCCGTCGATGCGCCAACCGCCACCACCATATCGGTGGTCTTAATCATGCTGTAGCTGGTCGCAGCCGGCATTATCACATCGGCTGAGTACTTCGGCCCCACGGGTTTCGGCTCCATCAAGCGATGGCGGCTCACGCGCGCCATTGCTGCTGCCTTAATAGTATCGCAAATCTTAATGCGAGACTCCTCGATGAACGTTCGCGTGTCCATCTTCGGCTTCGTAATTATCTCTACCGCCCCCAGCTCCAACGCCCGGATACCCGTCTGCGTCCCTCGCTCCGTTAAGCTTGATATTATCACCACTGGAATTGGGTGCTGACTCATTATCTTCTTCAAAAACGTCAGCCCATCCATGCGCGGCATCTCCACGTCGAGAGTAATAACGTCGGGAACCTCCTCCGCAATCTTCTGCGCCGCAAAGAACGGGTCTGCCGCCGTACCCATCACTTCCAGCTGCGGATCGGTAGAAACTATTTCACTCAGGCTCTGCCGTACTACCGCCGAATCATCAACTATTAATACTCGATATTTTCCCATCGCAATTTCTATACTGCTCGCTTCTCATCGCCCCAGCGCATGCTCCCCTACGTAATGGTCTTCTGTATGTACCGTTGCCGCACCGTGCCTGTATCCGTATCGTACTCCAGCTTTCGCCCCAGCTTTCCTCCCACGCTCTTCGCCACTATCGGAATCCCCTTCTCCTTGAGCATGGTCATCGCCACCTCTATATTCCGCTCCCCGATATGAAAATGTGACCCCGTCTCTATCACCTCACCCCCACCAAAGACCTTTGCGATTAAATCCTGCTGCCGCGAACCGAGCGACTGCATCCGCTCTACGAGCTTGTCAATGGCGATATTGCCATACTTAGGACTCGCCAGCCCCTGCCCATTCCATAACGGCAGCATATAGTGGTTTATTCCGCCTATCTGGAGACGCTTATCGTAGAGGCACACCGCAACGCACGAACCTAGTATCGTCGACACCGTGGTCGGATCTTTGTCGGCGTGCAGCGCCGCGGGATAGAGGAAATGTGTCTTACGCTCTTCCATACTACGCGCCCCTAGAACGTCTCTTCTCCGCCGTCTTCAAAGAAGATCTCATTCGCCTCAACCGCCACTCCCCCCGGCTCACCCGCCGACTCTGGCACTACCATGCGGAACGTAGACCCCTTACCAAGCGTACTCTCAAACGTCAGCTCCCCATCTAGCATCTCCACCAGCGCCTTGCACACCGATAGCCCCAAACCGTGGCCCCTATTCAACGAGTTTATGGATGAATTCCCCCGCGTAAACCTATCAAACACGGTAGCTTTGCAGTCCTCTGCTATACCAATGCCCCAATCCTGAACCTCTATCACCAACCGACCAGCCGCATCTAGAATCAGCCGAACCTCTATCTTCTCCCCCTCAAGGCTAAAGTTCACAGCATTGTTTAGCAGATTCGCCAGTATCAACTTTAGGAACGACGCATCGCTCGCAAAATTGAAAACCTCTCCTTCACCATGCGGCAATGCATCTTTGACCTCTATCGTATTCTTACGCTTCTGTAGCTCAAACTTAAAGCTGTCTATCACCGTATCAACCACCGAACGCACATCCACGAGCAACGTTTCAGGATGGCACTGGCCAGCCTCTATCTGCGCGGCAAAAAATATGTTCCGGAACTGGAAATCCAAGCTAAACGCCTCGGAATGAATCAGCGCAACCATTGAGATCACCTTCTTCCAGGCCTCTTTATCAACCGTTAAAATCGCCCGTGAAAGCCCTAGTATCGAGGTAAATGGATTTATAATCTCATTGGTAATATTGCTGATAAAGTGGCTCTTCAACGCCTCCGACTCCTCTAGCTTCTTATTAACTTCAATGAGCTCCGCATTCATCGCCCGCACCTCCTCCAGCAGCTGCGAATTGCTATGCACCCGACGACTCAACTCGTCAATTAGCATCACGTCCGACACGTTCTCCAGCTCCTTCACTATTGCCGCGCACGTTGCCGCTGCTTTCGTACTCTTCTCTTCCTTCGCCTGCATCGTTTTTACTCTTTTACAAATATCGTTGGCCTCAGCTGCCGCAATGGCAAATCCATGTTCATCACCGACTCCGAATGTCCCAAAAAGAAATGTCCCCCCGCCTTGAGCTTCCCGCAAAGCTTCCGTATCACCGCCTCCTGCGTCTTACGGTCAAAGTAGATTAGCACATTGCGGCAGAACACCACATCGTACACATCTGGAACCCTGTAGACCTCGTCCATGAAGTTTAGCCGCGTAAACGAACACTTTCTCCGCAGCTCCGGCACCACGCGTACCGTTGCCTTCGCCCGGTCCTTGCTCCGCAAAAAATACTTCCGTTTCAGCTCAAAAGGAATGTCCGCTACTCGATCCTCCTTGTAGACTGCATTCACTGCGCTCGCCAGAATCCTTGTGCTGATGTCAGTACCCAAAATTGAAAAGTCAAAACCGGGGTGCTGCGCAAAGAACTCGCTCGCCACTATCGCTATCGTATACGGCTCTTCTCCGCTCGAACACCCAGCGCTCCAAAACTTCACCGTGCGCTGCCGTCCCTCCTGCACAAACTGCGGAAGCACCGCATCTCGCAGATAGTCAAAATGCACCGGCTCGCGGAAAAAATCGGTTTTATTGGTGCTAACGACATCCAGCATATGCACCAACTCCTCCTGCTGCCCCGCCGCGCTGGTTACGTAATCCGCATACGTCTTGAAGTCGGGTATGTCCAACGCACGCAAACGCTTCTGCAATCGGCTCTGCAGCATGATACGTTTCACCGGCGGCAGCTTTATCCCCGCCACGGAGTAGATGAACTTACTCAGCCTCTCAAAGTCCTGCTCGCTCAGCTGCTCCCGGTAGCTTGAATGCAGCGAGGAAAACAGCGAATCTCCTCCTTTGTCGTCCGGCATACTAACCTCTGCTTTGCCCGTAGTTACAAATGCTCCCCTTCCCCACGCGGCGCGCTAGTTCGTCAACCCCTCTACACGGTCCTGCACCAAGTTCTGATTCTCCGCCGCTGTATCCTGTAAATTATGCACCTCCTCGCTGCTAAACACCTCGTCCATGTTTAGAATCATAATGAAGGTCTCGTTGATATTCGCCACGCCCTCAATGAATTCCGAACGGTACTTATGCCCTATTGACGGCGGCGGCAATATCTGCGCATCATCTATCTCAAGCACAGCCTGCACCGAGTCCACCAATGCGCCTACATGAATGGAATCGCCATCCATGTCAATATCCATCACCACGATACACGTATTCGGCGTATACTCTGTAGGAGTCATCCCAAACTTTATCCGTGTATCTATCACCGGCAGCACAGAGCCTCGCAGATTGATCACCCCCTTCATGTAGTCAGGCGACTTGGGAACCTCTGTAATTCTGGTCATTTCCAAAATGTTCAGCACTTTCCCCACGTGCGCTGCAAACTCTTCCTCTCCTAGCTTGAACGTAAGGTAGGAGTTTATTTTTGACTCACTTCCGTTGCTCATAGTTCTTTCTCCCTCTTATTTCCTTAATGATTGCTCTCCGTCGCGGGTTGCGCACCCTTAGCAACGGCAAATCGTCCCTGTCTTGAAAACTGATTTATTATCCTATTGGTGTCCATCACCAGCGCCACGGTACCATCGCCCAAAATCGTGGCCCCCGAAATCATATCCTGATTCTTGTAATGACGCCCCAGCGGCTTCAGCACGGCCTGATACTCCCCGACCACCAGATCCACCACGAACCCCACCTTCTTCTCCTCGTAATGCACCACGATCACCTGCTCCATCTCGTCGGGGAACTCCGGCTGGTTGAACTCTTTTCGAAGATTGAAGAACGGCACCTGCTGCCCATCCAGCACCACCACATCGTTGAACTGATCCACCACCTTCTTATGCTCCACTGCGTATATCTTGTCCACCGATGAGAGCGGTATAACGTAATTCGTCTCATGCACGCGCACCAGCAGCCCATCAATAATCGATAGCGTCAGCGGCAGTTTTATGGTGATGGTCGTGCCTACACCCTTCTCCGAGTCCACCTCCACCTCGCCGCGGAGCTCCATGATTTTTCGCTTCACCACATCCATCCCTACCCCTCGCCCCGACACATCGGTCACCTCCTTCGAGGTGCTAAAGCCCGGCATAAAGACCAGCTCCAAAATCTCCCGCTTCGACAGCTTGCGATCAGCCGCTATAATCCCCTTCTCTACCGCTTTCGCCTGTATCACCCGAGGATCCATCCCAGCGCCATCGTCCGACACCTGAATCATAACATTTGCCCCCGAGTAAAAGGCCCTAAGAAGGATTGTGCCGCGCGCAGGTTTCCCCGCCCGAATTCTAGTCGCCGCATCCTCTATGCCGTGGTCTAGGCTATTACGAAGGATATGCATCAGCGGGTCCGAAAGCCCCTCGATGATGGTCTTATCCATCTCGGTATCCGTGCCCTCCGTAACGAACTGCACGTCCTTGTTCAAGCTCCTCGAAAGGTCACGCACCAGCCGATGGAAGCGCGTGATGAGCGTCTCAATAGGAATTAGCACGATGCTAAAGGCAATGTCGCGCAGCTGACGGCTCAGCTTCTGCACATTCTCGGCTATCACCGTCAAGCCCGGCAGGTTCGTCTCTTCTGAGAAGAGCGTTAGGCGAGCCTGCGTGGTCACGAGCTCCGACACAAGGTTCATCAGCTCGTCGAGCTTCTCCGAGGCTACACGGATTGACGATATTGATGTGTCCTTCACCGCGGGACGCTTCGTGCCGCTCTGGCTCTCCTGCCGCTGCACCTGCGGCTGCGAGGGTACTATCTTACGGATCTCATCGTACCCCACCGTTTTCTGCGAGCTTTGGAAGAGCTGCTTCGCCGCATCCACAAACTCCTTCTGTTCAAGCAAATTCCCCGCCGCAAGATGCTGCACCTCAAGGTCAGAATCGCCCTCCACGAAGATGAACACATCATCAATTGCGTTCTGCCCTTTCTGCGTAGCCACTATTGCCTCCCACGAAGTGTAGCAGAACGAAGGATCCATCTGCTCTAGCTTCGGCACCTTGTCCATCCGCGGGAACACCAGCGATTGGCCCAGCGCGCACAGCTCATCCACCTGGTAAAGGGGATTTGTTCCGTTGCTAAAGATATCGCTCACCGGCGCGTATCTCACGTAGAATGTCACAAACTGACCCTCGGATGCCGCAGTGGCAGCCGGCGCGGGTTCGGCAGCCGCCTCGGCTTCGCCCTTCGGCTCCGCCGGCGATGCCGTTCCCTCCTTCTTTGCGCTTAGCTCTGTGGAGCGCCCCTCAATGATGTCCGACATCACCCGCATGAGCTCCTCCTGCTCCGCCATCACCTCCGCGCCCTCCTGCCCCGCCTCGCGCAGCAAAGAACGCAAATGGTCAACCGAACGCAGCGTCAGGTCAAGCACCGTGCGGGTCACCTCCCGCTCGTTGCTCCTGATCTGGTCATAAATCGTCTCCATGTGGTGCGTAAAGCGGTCTATTTGGGTAAACCCAAACATGCTGCTATTCCCTTTTAGCGTATGCATTATACGGAATATCCGCTGCACTATGCTCGCATCGGTCGGCCGATCCTCGAGCTCAAGCACCGCCGCCTCCAAATTCTCTATCAGATCAGCCGCCTCCTCGACGAATTTCCGTCTGAAATTATCCATTGCATCCATTACCGTAGCACCTTATTTAGAGCCGCGATCAGCTTTGCTGGCACAAAGGGCTTTATAATCCACCCTGTGGCACCCGCCTCCTTCGCCTCTAGCTTCTTGCTCGTCTGCGACTCGGTCGTCAAAAACAGTATGGGTATGCGCTGATACGCCTCCATCTTCCGCACATGCTTAATCAACGTTATACCATCCATCTCCGGCATATGGAGATCCGTGATTATCAAGTCTATCGGCTGCCCGTCAAGCATCGTCAACGCATCGGTCCCATCACTCGCCACTAGCACATCGAAGCCCTCATTCTCAAGGGTAAAACTCACCACCTCGCGGATGCTTTCCGAGTCATCGACTATTAGTATCTTCTTCGACATATCCTTTCATCGTTATTTCTTCTCCTTCGCGGGCTGCGCCGTGAGCCAACGCCCAAAGCCCGTATTGCGAAGCAGCAATTCCAAGTCCTTTTCCAAATCCATTCGTACCGACAGCTCGCCCCCCTTATTTTTCATGGCAGTCTCCAATGCGTAAAGCAGCTGCAGAAAGCCTAAATCCACACCCGACACCCGCTCCACGCGTATGCTTACACTCTCATACTTCTGCACCGCCTCGCGGAATGCGCGAAGTACCTCGTCAACGCTATCGAGCGTCAGATTGCCCTGCAGCACCAGCTGGCCGCTCCCCTTCTCGCGACCCGCCGACATCTTAATTTTGACCGCCTTTGCGCTATTTGTCACCATATTGCTTTGCCCCTTAAATTCTTTCTAAAACAGCTCCAGCCCATCATCGTCCTCACTCGCCGCCAGCTCATCGTTGCCTATCATCCCCTTCCCAAATAAATCCACATCGCCCTCCCCTTGCGACTCTGAAAACGCTGTATGGATGCTGTGCTCGCTCTCCATCGTATACAACGAACGTAAACGCTCCAGATCCGACGACACCATCCCATCCGCCACCTCCGACTTAATCCGCACGCTCAGCGCGTTGAGCCCCCCTATGATATCATCTATCACCCGCTCAAAAAAATCGTAGTACCGAATCCCCTCCAACGCCTGATGCGTATCGTGCGACACCTTCTCGCTCATCGTCTGGATACGCCCCAGCAGCTCCGTGCTCTCCCGCTCCGTCTGCGCCAGGCTCAGCGCTATCATGTGCATCCGATCCGCGCCCTCGCTAAAGCCTTTCCACAGCGGCATCTCTCCCTCCAGCTGCGATTGGTAGCTTTCCAACTCTGCGCAGCACTTCAAAAAAGTTTCTATCCCCACATCCACTGTGGCCTGGAATGACTCTAGATCCTCTAGCACCGAGGCCATCTGCCCCAGCATATCGCTCAGATTTCCGCCCGAATCAGAACTCTGTAGCAACGTGGCATGGAATTCCCGCGCCGCAACGCACAGCGACCTGTAGCGCGCGCTCCGCTCGTCGGCATGCCCAAGCACCCTGCGCATCACGGTGGTCATCTCTTCAAGATCAGAACGCAGGGTCGGAACGCAGCCCGAAAGCTCCGCCAACGTTTTGCCGCTCCGCTTCAGCCGATCCAGCAAATCTGTGATGGCCGTTGCGCTGCCGCTCTCCCCGCTTGCCTGCAGCGAGTCGTGGCACCGCTCCGAAATCTGCTCCATGTCGGCGGCAATGTCGCGGAAATGCTTCGCAATCGTCTCTATGGCTGCCTGATACTCCCGGTTGGTCGCCACCAGCTGCGCCGACTGCAACGCCGATATATCGCGTATCTGCACCAGCATCTTCACCCAATACTCCGAGTCGGTGTCGGGCTTAGCCTTCATGGCTTCCAGCTCCCCCATCAGCTCCTGGTGCGCCGACTGGATGTGCTCCATCTTCTGCCGGATAATATCCTGGTACTGTAGGTTGGTTATAATTCCCGCGATGCTCTTGGAGCAGCTATCCGTTTTGCTCGTTATCTGTGGGATACGCATCTGCGACTCCTCATGCTTCTCCGCAAAGAGAATCAGCCCATAGTGGACATCTTCAATTACGCTCTCCACCCCGTGCACCGTCGAGTCGCGCAGGTGCGTCACCTCGGCCTGCACCTCATCCAATCGCTGCGAAAAATGCTGTAGGTTCTTTATGGAGCGCAACGAGAGGGTCACGAACTCGTCCACCGCGCCCACCAGCGCATTCATCTTCGCTTCATCGATCCCCGTCTCCACCAGCTTCGCCTTATACCCCAACGATATATTGGCTAGCAGGAGCCCCAGCGTGCTCCCATTTTGCGATAGATTTCTAAAGGGAAGATACAGCGCCGTGGCCGTTTTGCGCACCGTAGACATCACCGCCAGGCTTCCGTCCATGAGCTTTGACAGCTGCTGCTGGCTGCGCACCAACGACTCGTAGAAATCCTCCAGTTCGGCTATCAGCTTCCTATTGGCACCCTCGGAAAAGAGCAGGAACAGCGCGCCCGCACTGGTTGATATCCCCTTCGCCTCCTTGTAGAAGCCTTTGAACTTAGCGTTCAGCCCCAAGAAATCGTCCGAAGAGCAGCGATGCAGCTCCAATATCTGCTCATCGACATGGTTAAACAGCGCAACTATCTCATCAATTGAGAAATCCCCTGCTGCTCCCACTTTCACCTCTTTTTCCGACACGCTCGCTTGCCTACCTTTCGTTTGTTCACCCTTCCGCACACTCCTCCCTCCCCCAACCCTAACGAAGGTTACACCTTTTTAGTTGCGTTTTCCTGGAGAATACGCCCCACCATTCCACATCGTTGTAACATTTGTTACGCAGCGTGCATTGCCCACCCCAAAAAGCACTGGCCAGCGCACCCCCTCCCATACCTTTCACCTCCACTACAGCACCGACACCGAGCGCACCCTGCACTTCCTTCGCACCCTCTTCGCATCAAATTCGGATTTCAACGGAGAAATCCGAATTTGATGCGAACTTGAATCGAGTTTGGTGCGAACGACCTTGGAGCAATGGGTAGAAGTCAATTCATGCGAGAGCGGCCATATAGTACCGCAATGCAGCCACGCCCGTAGAACGGACTTTGAATAGCCAAGGGGCTTCTGACCGCTGGATTTTTGCCTGAAAGGCTGACCCTAATGACCCTTCGCCGCATTAAATGGTAAACGCACTGTAGCGGAGCGCAACAATTGCAAAAAAAGGCGGGGCCGTAGCCCCGCCTTTTACTATCCTTTTACGGCTCTTTGCTAGCTCCTTACCACCAAACGGAAAAGCTTAGCTAACGCTCCACTGCGAACGGCATCACCCGGGTCGTTCCCTCAGCCTCTACCCGCAGCAGGTACATACCCTCTGCCAGCCCCTCCACCGCGATGCGCACCGTTGCCTCGCTCGCAACGTTGTCATGCCGCAGCAATGTAGCTCCGCCTAACGAAACCACTGCCATGCGCTCCACGGCCTCCGCATGCTCCACGAGAAAACCGTCTTTGCAGGGTTAGGCCGCAGCGTCACCTCGCTCAGCACCAACGACTCTACAGCGTTCGGTTCCAGATTAGGCAACCTCTTCAGCACCACCGCAACGGTGGTTCCTTCCGCCTCAAGCATCCTTTTTCCTTCAGCTGTCACGAAACCCTCCTTGCTGACTGAATAGCTATACTCCGCTAGCTCTAGCCTCTCAAATACAGCCTTTCCGCTGGCATTGGTAAACTGTTTTGATTCTCCTACAACAACCTCAGCCCCTTGCAGCCCCTCACCTTTATCTTCACTCTTCACCACGAACGTAAGTGTGGCCATCTGAGGCTGCGGCATCTCCTTCTCCAGCGTCACCTCTTGCGTTGCATCGCCATCAAGCTTCACAGCCCCCTTAGCCTCCTTGTAGCCCTCCTTGCTCACCGTGTAGCTGTACTGATTGCCAATCGCTAGCTTCTCAAACTTCGCCGCGCCGTTCGCGTCGGTCATCTGCGGATCGGCCACGCCGTCCACCATCACCTTTGCGCCCTGCACCGCGCCAGCCGCCTCCTTCACCACGAACGTAAGGGTGGCCGTCTTAGGCTGTACTGTGTAGGTCACCGTCACCTTCACATCGTCGGATACCACGTACACTCCATCAGCACCTAACGTTGCCCCCTCCACCTGCACGCTCGCATCGTAGCCTTTAACGCTCTTCGCCTCCACCGCTATCTGCTGACCCGCATACACCTTTTGGAGCTCCTCTTGTGTTGTAGCATCCGTCACCGTTGCTCCCCCCTCTTCAAAGGCAGACCCATCCGCCAGCACGCTCAGCACTTCCAGCTTGCAGGTTTTGGCGTAGTGCGCAGTAACCTCAATGTTCTCTTGCACAGCCTTGTCGGTACGCGGATTATCTGTACTTCCATCGCTCCACTTCACGAAACGGTAGCCAGCGTTGGCAACTGCCGTAATGGGGACGCCATTGCTTCCCTCTTTCACCTTCTGAAAGTTCAACCCCCGGAGCGTTCCCTCGGAGCTGCTAGTGTAGACAAGCGTGAAGGTTTTACTATCCTTCAAGAAGAGTGCCGTATAGCGTCCGTTGGCGTTGTCCCTCCTTGCCTTCTCCTTCTTTAGGTCGTCCCACCTATCAAATCTGTAGCCACCATCTGGCACCGCCGTCACCTCATCGCCTAACGTGCCAGGCACTGTGGTAACCGTTAACTCCTTGGCTGCTGCGCTTGGGTCATCAGGCTTAGTGGTTACCTTGCCACCCTCGCCCGCCACATAAACGATTGTAGCCTTGCCCTTGACACCTACAGAGATGTTATCTACGGCTATGCCATCATCCCAGCCAGCTCTATATACCCATCTGAGCTGCACATACTCCTTACCAACCAGCTGGGACATCTCTAGTCCCTCCTTCACAGGCGTACCTTTCGGAGTCCCTCCGTACTTCTTCAACGTTTTCCACGCCGTCACGCTCTCCTCGGTTCTATACTCAAGCTGAGCCTGCACTCTTGATGCAGCGTATACAGAAAGATAGAAAGTGAAAGAGATCTCTAGATCTCCGTCCAAATTCGCAATGGCAATCCAAGGTGTCAGTAGGCCTGCATCTGTTTTAGCAGCAAAATCAGGAGCATCGTTACAATTGACGTAGGCGCATCGCCCCGTATTGGTGTTATAGCGCTTATCCTTACCAACCCTCCACAAAGCATATTTCGTAGATGTTGAATAGTTCTCCACCAGCCAGGCGAAGGGCAGTAATGTTGACTGCTCAAAGTTTTCAACCAAGGGCAGCGCAAACGCTTTGTAGAACTTTGCCTCTACCGAACGATCTCCTGTCGGGGTGTCCTTACGCTTTAACGTTGAAACGCCATCGCTCCAACCCGCGAAGAAGTACCCGGCCTTCGCCCTCACCTCCACTTCAGTCCCTGCCTGTCCTGGTGTCACCTTTTGGCTCTTCTTCGCAGTACTGCCGTCGGCAAACTCACCTCCCTCAGCCACTGCGTACTCCAGCGCATAGGTTATCGGCTCAAAGCTCGCCGTGTGGACAGCATCAGCCTGTACTTCGCTATCCTGCCGCTCGGCAGCGGTGTTTCCGTCCTCCCACTTGGCAAAACGATACCCCATATTTGGCACCGCCACCACCTTTTCACCCGTGCCGCCCTTCGGCAAACGCTGCTTCGCCGCACCGAGACCTATCACGCCATTACCGTCCGTCTCGTAAGCTAGCAGCACCTCCAACTTCTTAAGCTCTACCTTCACCTCTTGGTCTACATCTGCCACTGTCACCTCGCCCGTTCCAACGGCGTAGCCATCCATCACTACGCTGTAGCTGTAGGCTGCAGGTGCAAGAGTCACGCTGACCTTTCCCTCGCTTCCAGTGCCCAGCGTCATCCCCTGAATTTCCACCTTCGCCCCCACCAATGCTGCGCCGCCACTGACATCCACCACCACGAAGGTTACCCGCTTATTCTTCAACGATGGCTTCACCACCAGCTTACCACTCGCCAGCGTCACCACATAGTTTCCATCGGCATAGGGATCCGTGTAATGCAACGGCTTCACCTCGTACTCTCCCTCGCCTAGCGTTCCCACAGCGGGGGTCCACACTGTCGCAGCATCCCTATAGATCGCATACTCTATCGGCTGGAACATCAGTTCCTTCTCGTTGAACTGCAAGCCATCAAATTCTAGCTCCACGGAGGGAGCCTCGCCCCCCTCCTCCATCTCCATCGCGCTCGGGTGAACCGTCAGCGCAGCGGGAGTCACTTTTACCTTACGGCTCACTGGCGCAGCCGCAGCGTACACCCCAGAGGCTGCGGCTAGAGCCGTAATCTCCGTTTCACCTACTCCGCCCATTCGCAGTCTTCCCTCACCGTCAATTGTCACCACATGCTCATCCTTCGATCGGTACACTATCGGCACGCCAGGCGCGCTGCTCTTGGCATCCATCTGCACAGGGGTGGCAGCAAAGACATAGCTCAAATCGCTCGTTTCCCATCGGATTGTTTGTGGTTTCTCTATCTGCACCGTATAGAGTTGGAAATCCCTCTGGTTCTCCGCCAACACCTTCACTATAGCAGGCTCCGTCAGGTCTATCACAAGCTTACCCCCCTGCCCGACCGCTTGGTCTTTATAGTGAACGGTTGCCGCTGGCGATAGCTCCTCGAGTTCAAGCACACACTTACTCACATCGGCAAACGACCCTGCCGTTACTTCTTCTACACCCTCCAAGCGTATCGTTTGTCCAGGGTTTACAACCCTGACATCGCCCTTTAACCCATTATTGTCAGCCGCCAAGAGATTTACTTTGACCATCTTGGTCCCATCCTGCTTGTCAAGGACGAGACGCACCTTCACACCCTGCTGCATCGCAATGCCGAACACCGTAACGGATGCCCTTAGCTCTATCTCGTTGGATGCATTTCCAAAATCAAACTCTGTACTTGCATCCACCTCTGCTCCATTGTACTCCAGTTTTGTATCCGGCCATAGCGTTGTAATCTGTCCCTTCAGAGGCTGCGTAGCATCATAGCCATGCGGCATGAGGAAGGATATAGTCCCATCGTCTTCAAGCTTTGACGGTATCTCCTGCCCCTCAAAACTCACACCTCCCACCAACCGATCAGCAAGATTTACCCATATATTCTCATCTTGACTATCAACCCGATCGCTCACGAGCATTGCCAAGTCGCTTCCCGAAGCGATATAGCCATGCGCCCCTTCGTTCATCAAGTACTCCGCAATGCAACCACTCGGCAGCTTGCCCGACACGCCATCCCGAATGCTCTTACCCATCTGCGATGCAATTTGGCTCTCCGTCAGAACCTTATCCCACACCCGCATCATCTTAACCCGACCATCAAGCTGCATCGCCTGCGCCAACTGGGCAAAGTCAGGCACCCAACCGCCTTGCTTTTTCCTCATGGGCACCGCCTTGCCATCGATATACACCTTGACTATTGTTGATTGTGAAATCCAAAAGCCAACGGTTTCAAAGGTAATGGCCACATGATGGAACTGCCCCGGCATAAGCATCCCGGCTTCAGTTACATCGAGCTGACTATCCCCCAGCAATACCGCCACCGCATTATGGGGTAGATCCCCTGTATTAGCAGTAGCAACCACGAGCAACCCATCTGCCCTGAATAGCGATGCGATCTGTTGCTTTCTAAGGAAGAACCAACCCTCCAGCGTTGCTTTTTTGTTATACTTGAATTTGAGCGGTGCATAATCCACGCATTCCCCCTTCACCCGCTTGAAGTCCAATGCGTAGAGCTTATCCGTGGCCTGCTCCGGGAGCGACACCACCCTCTGTTCCACAGTGTTGTTCTCCATTACGCCATCGTCAGGGAGCTGCACCATGAGCCGGTACTCCTTTCCCACCTCGCTCAAATCAACCTTCTCCGAAAAAGTATACAACAAGCTACCATCAAATGGCGGTATCGTTTGCATCACTGTCTCCTTTACCTTCTCCTCCCCATTCACTAAAAGCTTTATTTCAAAGTTAGTCGCAGCGGTATGGCCATGGTTATCTATGGTAAGCGACACCTCCTGCTTGCCAAGATTTGCGCCCGACGCAATCTTGGCAAATAGACGCACACCTAAATCGTTCACCGCAGGATTTGCGCCCTCCTTGATGACCGCTGTAATATCCACTGCACGTCCCCACGGTAATTTCTCTCCCTTAATAAATTGGTCTCGCTCAGTCTCTCCCCCTGGGAGTACCGCAATACGCATGCGCCGTTCGCCGGGCTGCTGCCCTGCTAGGTCAATATCTAGGGGGAACTCTTTCTTACCCTTCTCCAGTGCAACCGAGTAGTACTCCGGGGCTACGTTTTTAAGCTCACCATCGCCCTCGTCCACGTCAATCCAAACATGGAGCGTGGCCGGTAAATCCTCCTCCTTCACCTCTTTCTGCAACAACACATGTAGAGGATTCACGGTTCCAGCGTAAAAAGTAAGCTTCTTGTCCATATGGTAGGTAAGCTCCGTATCGTTGGTAACGCCCAAGAAATTCACCTTGCTCGGTGCCACATCTGCTTTCAGCAGACCTTGGTTCCTGGAGTCATTCAACGTTCCACCGTACCAAAACTTATCGTTTCGAATGGTAACCTTCTGCCTATTATCCGACAAATCTGTATCAGAACCATACACTGTCACAGAAATCGTCCCCAGCCACGGATAGGGAACTTTCACCTTACTCGGGGTGGTATACTCCAACTCTTGATTAGCAGCTATTGATGGGATTTCAAAGCGCACCGGCTCCTTCTCCCCTTCAATCTTCATCTCACCGTCAACTTTTGTCTGCTGAACCCCGGTATGATTCTTCACCTTTATCTTAATCTCGGCTTCTCCCTCAGGGTAGTGACTTGTCACCGTAATAGGTGCTAATGTGAGGTAGTTCATCTTAGGCACTTCCTGCACTGTCGCCTTCCAGCCCCTTTTCTTCGATGCATCACCCCCTTTTTCCGCAAGAAATACCATGTATATACCTCCATCCTTCGCCTGAGAGAGAATAGTGAAGGGCGTTCCGTCTCCCTCCCCCATCAATTCGTGCGACACCGTAGCACCTTTGTAGTTGAACGGAGACATCAAGTCGGTAGCATAGAGATTCAGAAGATCTTTCTGGCCGAACCCCCATTCGCTAAAGGTAATCTGCACCGTTTTGGTGGGGTCTTTAGGAATAAAATGCACCGAAGCCATCTGCAGACCGCTGTAGCCTCGGAGCAATCCTCCCATGTCGGCACACACCATTGCGCCATCCACCTGCACCTCCACTTTAGGATCATCCGGGAGCGTACCCAATATAGTCTCTCGCATCACCGTCTCGGGGTGTGCGTAAATCGCCCCCATATTGTAAACCTCTATGCTCGCCGAATTATTTCGGGGATGTTTATCCCCTTCCACCGTGGCCCTCACCTCAACCTTGAAAATATGCCCATCGGCCTCATCGGTTGAAAAATCAACCGGGATGGTTATCTCTCGCTCCTCGTAGGGTTTCAGATCCTTCACCACGGCACTCGCCGCCACCTTGCCATCAAGCAGCACCACCACCGGCACGCTCTCCACAGCCTTCTCCGATCCGCTATACACCAACACCGGCAGTGCCTCAACCCCCATATTAACCTTTGGGAGCACAGCTTTCTCGCTCACATACAGCCCAACCTCTGGCTCCTGCGTTGCCTCAAGAATAGAGAACCCTAAAAGGATTAAGGCGCAGTCCTTCTCATGGCAAGCGTACTGCAATTCCAGCTGCACATCGGCCTGGCCTGCGTAATCGCGCAGGTCCCAATACATCTCCGCAACTTTGCCCGTAGCGGCGTAGGAGTCCTGCCCCATAGTGAGCTTCACCAGATTCCCATTAGCCATTAGCCGCATCTGTGCTCCATTTTCCCTCTTGGTTTGCGACATCAACCCTATGGCGCGGAACACCAAATGCGTTCCCGCAGCAACACCGCTCAAATCCATTTTGCAAACCCTGACAGAAAGCACATTGGCGGGATCCTCAAATAGGGCTTTCCCCGATCCAATCCTCACCCGCGCAGCCACCATTCTTGACCCCAACGGCAGTCCCACCGAGGCTGGTGTCTCTCCGTACTGTAGACTCAGACTCGCCCCCGCATCTATTGTTCCTCCTACAAGCGGGAGGGTAACGAAGGTCTCTTCATACGGCAAATCGGCAGCCGCCACCGTTACCGGGGTCGGCCGCGCTACCAGCACCCCCAACGAGCGCGGACCATACTGTCCATCCCCCATCTTCACCGCCACTGCATACACATTGCGACCTCCTATCTCTATTTGGTTCAACGGTATTGCATATTCCGCGGTAGCTGATTCCGCTATCTCTTTCCAAGTTCCCGCTGGCACATCGGCTTTCATCACTGCGTACTGTGTCGCCCCTTCGACCACGTCCCACGTCAGCTTCCAGCTATCCAATGAGCACATTGTAGCACTGTACTTCAAATTCTGCGGCTGCCTCGCGATAATAAATGGATGCGCATTCACCAATACATTGCCTTTGGAGTCGCTCAAACGAATCCTTGCGTCCCGCGTGGTTTTGGCATCCTTAGGTAGGGTCATGAAGGAAGCGTATAGCGAACTCACCTTCCCCATGTACTTATAGCTACTCCCCCCATCATAAGAGATTTCAGCCTTCGTCTCGCCCTCAAGGTTATCGGCCCGTAGCAATATCTTTTCTCTGGGCGAGAAGAGCTCTCCCCCCACGGGGCTCAGTAGCACAGGGTCGCCATACTCAAAATACCACGTTAGCGTATAGCCTTGCTTCTCCCCCTCCTTAATCTTATCGTGCCCGCCTACCGTCACAATTGCATCACCCGCCGCAGGGAGGTCTACCACCACCTGCTCAATATTATTAATGGCATCAACGCCCCGTGTTGCTTTGGCCGCGGGCTGCGTAGGGTCAAGCACCCAGGGCTGCACAGCAGTTCCGCCCACGAGCACCGAGAGGTCAAGGTCGTTTATAAGTGCAGGAGCCCCATAGGCATACTCCTTGTCAATGGCTGGATCAATCCAGGTGAGCATCACGCGCAGCTGCTTCACCCCTGCGGGTACCGCTATCTTGAAGGGAGCTACTGGCGTTCCATTCACCACAGTATCATTCTTATACCACCCATTCTCTATCACCTTCACGGCGGCGGTGGCATTCACTATGCCATACCCATACTGATAATCGGGGCCCTCGTTCCCCTTATCGTCAGCCGTGTTAGCCAAAACCCCTTTCACGAGGGCAGAGTTCATATGCTGCCCTCCATTCAGTTGATGGTAACGCTCCGTGAGCAACGCAGTCAGCCCCGTCACAGTCGGGCACGCCATAGAGGTGCCATTCATTGCTTCATAGCCATTATTGGCCACCGTAGAGAGCGTGGCCACCCCCTTGGCGGATACAGTTGGAATTAAACGCCCATCATCCATAGGGCCCCAGCTTGAGAATGTCGACATTTTCCCATTCGCATCGACCGCCCCGACGTATATCGCATTCTTTGACCGGCACGTTGACGATCCGTAATCCTTACCGCACTCCCCTTGATCGTTGCCAGCCGCATACACATGCGTCATATCCGGATACCACTCCGAAAGGAGGTCCGTGTTGAAAGCACCAACAAACGAGTAAGACAACTTTTCGTAGTGTGCACACAGACGCCTCATATGGTACCCATACGAGTTCGAGGTGAGGGCTATGTTGTACTTCTGATATAATTCCTGCACCTCCTCGGGCACCATTAGCCCGTTGCTCTGCATACCAAAGTTCATTGCGTACAGCTCTACCGCAGGCGCAATGCCCCGCGCCTTGGCATTTAGCAACCCCGCACCCGCTATCGTACCCGCGGTATGAATACCATGACCTTCTGACTCCTTAATGCTTGATTCAAACTCTAGCACGTGGAGTCTGTTTCCAAAATCAACGTGGTTTTCCACATTGCCATCCCACAGCCCTACTCGCACCCCCCTGCCTGTCAGGCCGCGCCCTCCAAGCGATGATGGCACGCTTAGATAGCTACCTCCGCCCAGCACTCGGCCATAATTATTATTCAGCTCCTGCGGCGGATCCACTGGTTTCAAGCGGCGCACCCAAGGCTCCGCCGCAATACTATGAATTTCATCAAGAGGTCCCTCAACCTCGGCCTGGGCTAACCGATCTGAGAGTGACCGCAAGACGTAGCCATGTGAAGTGACATAATCCTTTACAAAAGCTCCATCAACGTTAGAGAACCAACTCAGGGTGAGCGCTACGCGCCCATTGCCCAGGTCTGCCCATGCAGGCACTCGCCCCGCCTCTAAAAGGGACGACACCTTCCACTCGGGGCGCATGGCTATAACCGATGTTGCGCTGTGCTTCGCAAAGTCGCTCGGCCGCTTCCCTTGGGCCACCTGCGCGTAGTAGGCATTGCCACCCACGTAGCCCTCTAGCACCACGCCCGCAGCCGCTAACTGCCGCAACGCTTTTGCATCAGGTGCTGACTTGAACTGCATCAGCACGTTCACCTTCCCACCAGCCGGTGTAATCGCCGACAGCGCATTCTGCGCACCTGCACGCGTGCGCTGCGTCACGTTCTGTTCTAGCACCACGGTGTACTGCCCGAACCGTACTGCCTCCTGCGCCAGGAGCGTACTAACGCTCGCAGCGAAGGCAAAGAGCAAAAGCAAACACTTTCTCATAAGTCTGCATTTTTACAGTTAAACATACAATCCTCTCTTGCAAGCAGAGGACGTATGTTTTTTTGTATAACCAAATTTACAAGAAAAGTATTTTCTTCTCCGCTTACATTTAGCGAAATGAAATGAATTGTTAAAGTGTTAAATTAAGAGGAGGCACGCTAAACTCAACCCTCTTCGCCGTGGCTTCCTAATGTCCGCAACGGTATCTCGGCACTCTTTCCGCTTTCTCTATACAGTTCGTAAAGCTTCTCTATGCGCTCCCTGTTCCCATCACGCCACTCTATGGTCTGCCCATACTCATCGTAGCTTTCAAAAACACCCCGCACGGTGTAGTAGTCCAGGCTTCGCTGCGGCTGCCATCCCTCCCTAGCGTCACTCGCCTCCACCAACACCACCAAGTTCGCCCCCTGCATCCAATTCAGCAATCGATTCGTCAAGCGCAGCGGCAACGAATGCTTTTTTGATAGCTCCTCCGAGGTGTACGCCGGTTTCCCCTTAACGAAACGCTCCGCAATACTTATCATCAGCAGCAACGAAAGCTCCTTCATCTGCCGTGGCTTCAAATCGCTATACCTTCCCTCCGACTCGTACAGCTGCACATTCTGGATGGCGTACGATAGCTCCGCCCCGAAAAGTATCACAAGCCAGCTCAGCTGCATCCACACCAACAGTAACGGAATCGCCGCCAAGCTACCGTATATAGCATTGTACTTTGAGACTCCCACCTGAAATGTGAAGTATCCCCACTGCAGCCCCACGAACCCGACTCCAGCCACAAGCCCAGCTATAATCGCAGGGACCACTTTCACCTTGGCATTGGGCATCACAGCGTAAAGCAAACAGAACACGAGCGTCACCAGCAGGCTCGGCAGGGTGCGCAGCATGAACAGCAGCATCGGGGATAACGCATTGATAATCCCCGCCTCCTCCGAGGCCGCCTGCAGATGTGTTTTCAGCACCACGTTGGCGCTACTCGCTGCGATAAGCACTATGGGCAGCATGACAATCATCGATAGGTAGTCGCTGAAGCGCCGCAGCATGCTCCTCGACTCGCCCACCTGCCATATCGCGTTGAATGACTTCTCTATGTTGGTAAACACCTTCACTACCGTCCAAAACAGCACCGCTACGCCCACCCCCGCCACCACGCCTCGCCCCGTGCGGGCCAACAGCCGGTCGGCAAAGCCTATAATTCTATCAACCAGATCGGGGTAGTCGGCAAGCTGTTCACTAACCACTCTATGCAAAGCCTCCTCAAGCCCAAAGCCTCTAGCCAACCCGAAGGCCAATGCCACCATCGGCACGAGCGACATCAGCGTGTAGTACGTCAACGCCGACGCACGCACCTGCACGCTGTTTTCCAGGCTCCTACGCACTGCTATTAGCACTATCCGCAGCGCACGCACCACCGGCCACTGCCGCCCCGAAAGGTCTCCCTTCTGGAGTGTCCACAAATCGTCCTCCACGAAACGCATCCACCACGCCCATATCCGCCGAATGCGCGCCGCAAAACCTACCCGCTTGCCTTTTTTCTCCTTTTCTTTGTCTTCAACCACTCTCTTGACCCCCCAACTGCATTTTCCCCTCCGCTACAAATCCTTTGTGCAGCGCATTAACGCCCTGCTAAAACTCATCTACCCTCTACAGTTACAGTCTGCATCCTCACCAACGTAACCTCGCCCTCAAAAATCTTCCTCTATTTTTTCCGTAGTACTGCCTTTACGCTCTCCACCACACGCCCCAAATCATCCTCCGTCAGGAGCGGTCCCGATGGTAAGCAAAGTCCCCTTGAGAACAACCCCCACGCCACATTCCCGCCGTAGTAGCTGCACTCCTTGAACACCGGCTGCCTATGCAGCGGCTTCCATAGCAACCGCGTCTCTATATTCTCTCGCTCCAACGCCTCCCGCACTTCGTTAGGCGTAGGCTTGTATACCTTCGGATCGATGAGTATCGTGGTCAACCAGAAGTTGCTGCTGCACACCCCCGAAGGATTGTCCATCACCTTTATCCCCTCCACGTGGCTAAAAGCCTCCTTGTAAAAGGCGTGATTCGCCCTACGCTTAGAGATATGCTCCGCCACCACCTCCATCTGCCCGCGCCCAATGCCAGCTGAGATGTTACTCATCCGATAATTATAACCTATCTTTTCATGCTGGTAGTATGGCGCTTTCTCCCGCGCTTGCGTGGCGTAGAAACGCGCACGAACCTTTTCCTCCTCCGTGCGGCTCACTAGCGCTCCGCCCCCCGAGGTCGTTATCATCTTGTTGCCGTTAAAGCTCAGCGCCCCGAACGCCCCGAACGTTCCGCACCTCCTCCCTTTATACTCCGACCC
>QWCB01000189.1_pt1 | contig 98083 bp, 100 predicted proteins | sample 1972511 | NCBI WGS metagenome assembly QWCB01 (sample SAMN09866719, study PRJNA288562) | Human gut metagenome isolate term5_stool, whole genome shotgun sequencing... | isolation source: gut | host: Homo sapiens | place: USA: California | reverse complement strand
TTCATCACTAATACTAGAACCACAAAACGCACATATTTTTCTATGTTCGGTTTTATGTAAATTTAAACCATTTTCAACCCAAGCTGATAATTTAGAATTGTTTTTTAATTCTTCTATTACTCTTGAAGTTACAGTTCTATCAATTAATTCACTAGTTCTTTGAATTTCTTTTCGTATATTATCTATACTTAAAACGTCTATCTTTTTTGTAATAGCCTCTTTCTTAATTGGTCTTGCTTTTTTGATTACACTATCTAACTCATCATTTCTAATTAAATCACTCTTAGATATGGGGTTATTTTGATCTTCAATCAATGATAAAACTTTTCTTTTATCATAATTCATATAGTAGCTATCAGTCGTATCTAATAATTGAAAATTGTTTTTTACATTTTTTCCAATATTAGTTAAGATTTTCTGTAATTCTTTTTCTTTATCTCGTAATTCTTTTTCTTTGTTTTCAATTTCCTTTAATATTCCTACAGCACTTCCATCTCCATATAATTCATTTTTTAATAAATTATATAACTTCATTTCTTCAATATTTTTTTCGTCTAACAATAATATACTTTTTAAAATTCCATTCCAATCAATATTTTCTTTTATAAAGTCTTCGTTAAATACTTTAATAGATTCAGTTGATATAGGAAACTGATCTTCTGTATATACTGCCCTATCTATACAAATCGAAGTTTTAAAGCCATTATATATTTCAGCAATATTCTTTCCATTTATCGAACTAAATAATCTCGATAATGTGCTTTTACCTGAACCATTCCATCCATATATTAGATTATATTGTTTAAATTCATTAATTTTAGAATGATTGAAATTTTTATATATTCCTAAATTTTCTATTTCTTCAATCTTTGTAATCATGTTATTTTTGTCTCCCTTATATTTTTTATACTTTATACTCTCCTGTGGCCTCTTTTATCATTTCATCATGCCAATCTACAGTTTCTAATGGCATTTCATGATATTTATCAAACACTTCATACAAATATTTATACTTAACTTTATTTTCAATTATCTTTTTAAGAGAATCCGTATCCATTGAAATAATTTTCATTCCTGTAATGGTTTCTTCATCTCTAGTATATGGAATTATCTTTCTATATCTAAAATCTGAAATCACATTTTTATCTAAGTATGTGCTTACAAATAGGCTGTAATCAAACGGATTATTAAATCTAATTCTATAATCTCCTAAATGTCTTGAAATAGGCTCCATTTCCATTCTTCTTTGATTATTCCCATCTGCAAGCGTTGCTTCAAGCAATAATGAATGTTTCGGATAAGAAGTACAGGCTTCGTATTCATAAATGATATCAGCATAACCTCCAGCTGCATGTGTCTTAGGTAACAAATTTGCTTCTAATGATAATTTCATTAAATCCAGAATATTTCCTTGTCTTTCACTCACTTTGTACCATATAATTCCCAAAATATATTCAAAGATAGTCGGTATTGCAGCCTCATCTGTAACAATTTCTTCTATTCGTTTATCATCTCGTGTTTCAAAACAATTTAGTAACTCTATAAGCACAGAATCATTAAATTTCTTATCGATCAAAGTATTAAATCTTCTGTATCGTTCATCATTTACATAAGTTGCAGCTTGTTCCGGACTCTTAATTGTAATTCCTAAATCTTTACTTAAAGCTGCATATACTTTGCTAATATCTAACTTGAATGCTTCTGATATAGTTTCAAGTGAGGCATCAGCTCTGAGATTATTATCTCTACTAAAAGTTTCTGTATACAGAACATCAATAATTTCTTTAAAATAATACTTTGGAATCATATCCAATTTAATCATACAATCTTCAAAAATTAAAATATCTTCTATTTAAATCAAAATAATCAGATAAAGTCGCCATTGCTTTAAAAACATGTAAATATTTGAAAAACACTTCTTTTAGTTCTGTTTCATTTTTACAGTTTATAAATGGGCATTGTTTGTGAATTGAAGACTTCCCATTTTTCCTTACAACACCAATATTGATTGTTTTAAATAGTAAACTTCTCCACAATATTCCAGATTTTTGATTTATATTCTTTGCAGAATTTAATAGTGATTCATAAATATTTTCGCCATCAAGAAATACCTTCTTTAAATTCTCATACAATTTATAGTACGGCTTGTCATAGTTTCTGCTTTTACGATTCATTCCCACTAAACATATTAGATTTTCATCAACATCAGAGGCTATAAATTCTTCCCTAGCAAGTTTATAGTTTTCCATTTGCATAAGCCTCTTATGAATTATTTCTTCCGGCAAAATTTTACCTTCTCGATATAAGTTATTTTAAGGAGTTCTCTTCCTGCATCCGTAATCAATCTATCTTCTGTAATTAAACCAATATCAACCAATCCTGATGTTTTTTCTCTGGCATCTTTGCCTTTTCTTTTTGCTTCTCCTGTTAGGAAAGCTCTATCTTTCATAAAATCATAATATTTTTCTTGCAATTCATTGTTCCAATTCCAGTTAGATTTCTTTATGATTTCATTATAAAACTCATATATATTAAAATCTATTGACATCAAACCTCTTAATAAAAAATATATATTTTTTTATTACAAGATTAAATATAATTACAATAAAAGTATATTTTTAATTGTATAATAATTTTATAAATCTTGATCAACTATGATGTCTAATTGATTTTCTATATATTCTGGATTTACACCTTCAATAAACTCACTCAATTCATAAATAATAGAACAGAATTCACAATATACATGATATCCTTTTTTAGTAAATTTACCATTTTGTTTAAAAACTTTGAATTCTTTTCTATAAAATCTTTTCAATAAAGTCTCTAAATCCATAATATAATCTACCTATATAATGATTTTATTTTCCTGTATTTTTGTCATATTTAAATATTGATTTGATATGGAATCATAATCAACAAAGGAAACTATATTTTTTATTTGATCATAGATAGATTGACTAATTTTATCTTCAAATTCTGCTTTTCTTCTACTATCTGCAACAATAAAAAATTTTGAACGAAAATCTTGTAATTCATAAAATTTATTCAAAGAATTGATAATATTTGTTGAATGCTCAACTTCATAAAAACAACTTGGCAAACCTCTTTCATTAAACCATATTATATCAACTGTACTAGCTCTTCTAATTATATTATCATAAGTAAACTTTGGTATATCAGTGATTGATACTATATCTGATAATTTTTTCTCCATGAAAAATTTATTCTTATCTTGTGATGGTATATATGTCTTCAAATTCTTCATATTGCCAATTTCAACAATCAACCCCTGGTAATATGAATGTTCAAAGGCAGCTTTAGTGTTTTTATCATCTTTTTTTATCTTGAATTTTTCAAGAACTTTATCTTTATATTCTGTCAAAGCCCATAATCCTGATTGAATTTTAAAAAATTCTTCTCTTCTTTGAAGATAACATCTTATACTAGCAAATGGTGTTTTTGTCTTCCAGTTAGATGTATCTACATTCTGATTCAAATAAGCTAAAGTGGCATATCCATTATTATTTTTCATGGTTTCTATTATATCATCTACTTGGGTATGTACTTTCTTCATCTATTCTTCTCCTCCAATAATGTCACATAATATTTCTTCATAATAACTAAACACAAAATCAATATATACTGTATATCATCCTTTTCAATAAGTTCCTCAAATGCTTTTGCGTCTAGGTTATAACAAACATTATTGGAATTAATGGATTTTTCAGGCAACAAAACATTCAATACTAAAGTTTTTTCAAAATCGACATTCTTTCTATATGCATCGTAGTGTCCAACTGTGTTTGCAATCTTATCCATTGCATATAGAAGCGATGTAATCAATATTGCATATTCCTTAAAATTTATTTCTTTGTTGTTATACTTTGTTTCAATATCTTCTCTTATATATCCTATCTTGCTACAATCATCAGCAGAAAAGAATGTATCTGCAAAATTTTCTCGCATATAATTATTTTCTTTTGTTTTAACTTGATTATAGTCGTATATAAGCTCAATTATCTTTTTACTTGAATATTTTTCATATCCAAACCAGGTATAATTGGAAATATAATTACTATACAGTAAATCATTTGTGATAATCATTTTATCCTTAAAAGTATTCGCAACTGCACCGGTTCCACTAAATATGTCAATGACAATATTTACGCCTTTGCAATTTTCATCAACTGTTTTTCTTATAAAATCAGAAAGAGAATATTTATTTCCTAAATATCGTCTATTATTTATGAATGACTGCTTTAATCCTAATTTAGATATTAAAAAATCTGTGTCATCCTCATCTTGTAAACTACCTGTATTCAAAACTTTTTTTAGAGTTTCAACTGTATTTTCATCCCAAAAGTATCTTCCTGTATCACTTCTGGGAATTAAAATATTTTCTTTATCTATTAATTTATATAAATATGACTCAGAAATATCTAATTCTCTTATTACATCAGCAATATTAAGATTTTCCATCTTTATTTCTCCTTGCCATATTTTAATCTATTTAGTAAACAATATAACATATTTTATCATTTCAGTTTTTCAGCAGAAAATCAGAAGCTAAATTCATCAAAATATTGTGCATGACACTCTTCGCATATTACCATGACTCCTTATAGCTATTCTACATATAATTATAAATTATTTTTCCAACATCTTTAAGTGCTTGAATATAACTAAATTCTCCTGACTCGGTATTGCCAATTTGATACATATCACCTATTTTTTGAATAATTTCATATCTATTCATCTCATTGCCTTTCATGTTCTATAATATTTTAACATATCTTTAAAATAGATTAATCAAATTTGGATTTTATTAAATAAACGAAAAGACCGCCGATGAAATTTAGCGGTCTAAATTTGACTAATAAGCTTTTAACTACTCCCATTCAATCGTTGCAGGCGGCTTGCTTGAGATATCATAAACTACGCGGTTGATTCCATCGACTTCATTTATGATGCGACGGCTTATATTTTCAAGCAGATCATATGGCAGTCTTGAAAAACTTGCTGTCATTCCATCGCTTGCATCGACCACGCGGACACAAACTGCATTTTCATAAGTCCTATTATCTCCCATAACTCCTACGGAATTTACATTTAGAAGTACGCAAAATGCCTGCCATGTTTTGTTATACCAACCGCTTGATTTCAGTTCATCGCGCAAAATCACATCCGCTTTTCGTAAAACGCAAAGTTTTTCAGGTGTGATTTCACCTAAAATTCTAATTGCAAGACCTGGGCCTGGAAACGGATGACGATAGACCAAATCAGGACTAAGTCCAAGCTCCGTTCCAAGTTTTCTGACTTCATCTTTAAAAATTTCTTTTAGCGGTTCGATTAGTTTAAATTTCATATCTTTTGGAAGCCCGCCGACATTGTGATGAGATTTTATCGTTTTTGAGCTGCCTACAACGCTGCTTTCGATGATATCCGTATAAAGTGTGCCTTGTGCCAGATATTTTACATTTTGATGTTTTTTTGCTTCGCGCTCGAAAACTTCAATAAAAGTTTTTCCTATGATTTTGCGCTTTTCTTCAGGGTCTGTTATGCCTTTTAAACGTTCTAAAAACAGCTCACTTGCATCTATGCTGATAAGTTCAACGCCAAGTTTAAGTTTAAAAGTCTGCTCGACCTGTTTTGCTTCGTCAGTTCTTAAAAGTCCGTTATCAACAAAAACCACGATTAAATTTTCTTTTATGCAATGCGCCAAAAGTGCCGCAACGACAGAACTGTCTACACCACCGCTTACAGCGCAAAGCACTTTATCTTTTCCGACTTGTTTTTTTATCTCTTCGCATTTGATTTTGGCAAAATTGCCCATATTCCAAGTGCTTTCGCAGTCGCAAATATATTTGGCGAAATTTTTTAGAATTTTATCGCCACATTCGCTGTGAGCGACTTCAGGATGAAACTGTAAAGCGTAAATTTTCCTTTTTTCATCGCAAAATGCGCAAAACGGCGAATTTTCACTAACCGCTATCGTTTTAAAACCATCAGGCAAATTTTCAACCTTATCGCTATGGCTCATCCAAACGATTTGTCCGTCTTTTGTATCTTTGAACAGTGCATTTTCGCTTACGAATTTTAAATTTGATTTTCCATACTCTTTTTTATTTGTAGGTGTTACACTTGCGCCAAAATGATAAGCGATAAGTTGCATTCCATAACAAATACCAAGAATCGGCAAATTTAAACTGAAAATTTCATCATTTGGGAAATATGCGTCTTTTGCATAAACACTGGCAGGTCCGCCGCTTAAAATCAGACCTTTCGGATTTTTTTCTTTGATTTGTGAAATTTTAGCATTAAACGGCAAAATTTCGGTATAAACGCCTTGTTCGCGAAGTCTGCGCGCGATCAACTGAGTGTATTGAGAACCAAAATCTAAAACAATAATGTCAGAATTTTTCATAAATTTTCCTAAAAATAAATTTCGAAAAAGTATAGCAAATTTAATATAAAATTCGCTTTATTTTTCCATTTGCGTTTGATTTGTGTCACTATTTTGAGGTTGAGAATAAAAAGGCGGCTTTTTATAACCGCAACCAAAAACGAAAACTAAGATAAAAAATGATAAAATCGCCTTATGAAAAATCTTAAAACTGCAATCAAACATTTTATAAACGGTCCTTTCAATGATAAATGGCAAGATAAAGAGCGATTTTTAAATTGTTTTCTTGCTGAAAAGCGAGCATTAATCGACTTTATCTATGTAAAAAAAGAAAATGATACCAAAAAAGTTTTAATGGTTGCGCTAATTCATCCTTTTGCGAAAAAAGAATTTCAACTTGACAGCAATATGAATATGTTTAAAAAAACTCTTAAAATTTATCAAAATATACATCCTGATTCCATTTTTGAAGGCGTAGATGAGATAAAATTTTTTGTCAGTAAAAAAATAAAAATAATGAAAAAAAGGCGTGAAAAGATTGTAAAAAATTTCAGAACACCTGTGTATGTTGAAAAAAGCAAAGGAAAATTTAAAAATAATGCTATTAATCCGGAGCTTCACACACTTTTTGAAAATTTAAGGAAAAAAATCATTGCTAATAGATGAGATAAAATCGTTACCTAAACAAAGCGGCGTTTATGAGTATTTCGATAAAGACGGACATTTGCTTTATGTTGGAAAAGCTAAAATTTTAAAAAACAGAGTTAGAAGTTATTTTTCATTTACGTCAAAAAACAGTGCTGTGAACGGTTCTTTGCCATCAAACCCGAAAGTAAGTCCCAGAATTGCAAAAATGATAAGCGAAGCCGTGCATTTGGAATACATCGTAACGCCAAGTGAAAGTGATGCTTTAATACTTGAAAATTCATTTATTAAACAGCTCAAACCGAAATACAATATTTTATTACGCGACGATAAAACTTACCCGTATATTTATATAGATTTAAGTGAGAAATTTCCAAGATTTAAAATTACTAGAAAAGTCATAAAAGGAACAAATATAAAGTATTTCGGACCATATTTTAAAGGAAGTCGCGAAATTTTGGAAGCACTTTATTATCAATTTGCACTTGTGCAAAAAAACGGTTGTTTAAAATCTAAAAAAGAGTGCATTTTTTATCAAATAAAGCGTTGTAAGGCTCCTTGCACGGGTAAAATTTCAAGTGAAGAATATGCAAAAATAGTTAATGAAAGTATAAAATTTATAAAAAATCCTGAACTTTTACTGCCGAATTTAGAAATTTTAATGCAAAATTACGCACTTGGTGAAAATTTTGAAGAGGCGGCTAAAATTCGCGATATGATAAATACGATAAAAGATATAGAAGTTCGTGTGGAAGTTGATCTTGCAAGGCTTGAAGATTTTGAAGTAATTGCAATAAACTCATATGCAAATTTGGTTGCTGTTGTTCGTTTTAGCGTGCGAGACGGCAAAATTTCAGGTTCAAAATGTAATATTATAAATTTTAAAAACCTTACAAAAGACGATTTCAATGATATTTACAGACAGGCGATTTTAGAAATTTATCCGGAAGGCGCTCCTGTCGGGGCAAATAAAATTTATACTTATGATGATTTTGAAGACAAAGAACTTGTTGCTAAAATTTTAGAAAATAAACACGGACGCAAATTTCAAATAAACAGCCCGAAGATAGGCGAAAAAAGAAGAATTTGCGAAATTGCATTTAAAAATTGCGAAATAAATATTCAAAAACATTTAAAAACGCACGATTACGGTTTTTTATCTGAATTGAAAGATTATTTTGATTTGCAAAATTTGCCTGTAAATATAGAAATTTTTGATAATTCTCATATGTTTGGAAATACACCTGTCGGGGCGATGGTTTGTTTTAAAGACGGTAATTTTTATAAGGAAAACTATCGCCATGCGCATTTAAAATCAAATAATGATTATGATCAAATGATTGAATTTTTAACTCTTAGAGTTAAGCGTTTTGATAAAATTTCACCGCCTGATTTATGGGTGATAGATGGTGGAAAAGCACTTTTGGATTTGGCATGTCAAATTTTAAAAAGTGTTTGTGTAAATGTAGATGTGATAGCTATTTCAAAAGAAAAAATAGACGCCAAAGCTCACCGGGCAAAAGGCGCTGCAAAAGATAAAATAGTTACAATAAACGGAACTTTTTCGCTTTCAACATATGACAAAAAGTTGCAATTTTTTCAAAAACTGCGCGACGAAGCGCATAGATTTGCAATTTCATTTCATCAAAAAAGCAAGCGAAAACAGGATCTCACAAGCTCAAAATTATTAAAAATGGGTGTGAGTGCAGGAAGTTTAAAAAAACTGATTGATTTTTTCGGCTCTTTTGAAAAGATTTATGAAGCGGATTATGATGAAATTAAAAATCTTACAAATAAAAAAACTGCCGAAATTTTATTTAAAAATTATTAAAAATTCCCAAATAAAAGCTTGCTTTAAACTTAAAATGAGTAAAATTACCAATTAGAAGTTTTACCTAGCTTAGGTATGGCTTGATTTTAGTTTTTTAAAAAAAATTTAAGGATAAGTCCATGAAATTAAGCACAAATAGTTCGCTCTTTATAATAAGTGCGGTTCCGCTTTTGTTGATTTTCGTGTTTGCGTCATATTTCTTTTATAAATCTTTCGCAGATTATTCGAAAATTCAAAGTCTTACAACTCAGTTTGATAATTCTAGAGAATTAAATAAAGTTCTTGAGGAATTAGGTCGTGAACGTGGTTTGACAGCTGCATTTTTGGGTAGCGGCGGCGCTATAGGAAGCGGCGAAGTTCTAAAAAAACAAAGAGTTGCTACAGATACCGCTATTTCGACGTTTAAGCGTAAAGCAAGCGAATTTGAAGAACGTGGAAATTTTTTGAGCCAATTACTTGGTTATAAAAACGAAGAATTGAAAAATAATAATGCAAAAATTTTATCACTTCTTGGAAAATTACCTGAAATAAGAACGGTTATAGATCAAAAAAAAACAAGTTTCGTAAATTTGTATGACGAATATTATAGAAATATTGACATTCAATACGCTGTTTCGCAACAAGCTATTTCTAAATTTTTTACTCAACCTGATATTTCTACGTGGGCTACAACGCTTGCTAATACTTATTCAAGTCTTATGAATACGATTTCAGAAAGAGATTATGTAATAGAAAATATCGTTGCAAGCAGATCTATGAATACAAAAACAATTCAACGCTGGAAAGATTTCAGTAATGCAAGCAGATTGCCTGTATATACATATTTGCCTGCATCTAACGCAAAAAATGAAATTCAAAAAATTCTTGACAATGTAGAAACTAAAAATATTTTAAACGATACTGATAGACTTGATTTGCTTTTGCAACAAGATGCGCTTAGCGGTCAATACCGAATGTCATTTATTGAGTGGTTTACTATTATGACACAAAAATACAATGTTACAAAAGAAATTATTGTAAAAATTGATTCCGAGCTTAATAAAGTTGCTATTGCAAATGTGGCGGCAGGAAAACAAATACTATATATTTCTGTTGTTATTTGGGCTTTTACATTAGTTCTTATATTTTTCTCAGCTAGTGTGTCAAGAAAATTTTCTAAAAACGTTAAAGAACTCGGTAAAGTTATCGGTCGTATCGGTGAGCTTTCAAATCAAGAGCAAAATATCGATATTCAATCAAGCGAAGGAATTACAAAGGCTTACGGCCTTATACAAGATGCTTTGGACTTGGTTACTTATCAAAAAGAAGCAGCCGAAGATGCAAACAAAGCAAAATCTATTTTCCTTGCCAATATGTCGCACGAAATCAGAACTCCGCTTAACGGTGTTATTGGTTTTACAGAGCTTTTAAGAAATACAGAGCTTGATGAAGAACAACAAGATTATGTGGATACTATCGAACAATCATCTGAAAACCTACTTACAATTATAAATAATATTTTGGATGTTTCTAAAATCGAAAGTAACAAAGTTGAGCTTGAAGATATTTTATTTAATCCTATTCAAGATTTTGAAAGTGCAGTTGAAATTTATGTTGCAAAAGCAACTGAGAAAAATATAGATATTTTATTATACATTGATCCTACTTTGATTCATCACCTATACGGCGATATCACAAAGATTAAAGAAGTTTTAATCAACTTGATGTCAAATGCTGTAAAATTTACGCCTGAGGGTGGTATGATTGCAGTAGAAATTGTCAGAGTAAAAAGTGATAATCCAAATGAGGCAACTGTAAATTTTAGTGTTGAAGATACCGGAGTTGGAATTGCGGAAGATAAATTGGTTAATGTATTTAATGCTTTTTCACAAGCCGATTCTACAATTACAAGAAAATATGGCGGAACAGGACTTGGATTAACAATTTCATCTAAATATGTTGCTATGATGGGTGGAAAGCTAGAAGTTAAATCGACTTTAGGAAAAGGAACAAGATTTTACTTTACACTTACATTTAAAGAAACACAAAAGACAAATGCTGAAAATATGTTTGATGGTATTAAACAACTTAGTTGTGCTATGTTTGCTGAGCAAAGCGATGTAATGTTTAATAATATTTTCAAAAATTATATTGAACACTTCGGTGCTAAAATTTCAATTTTCTATGATAAAAATGAATTTTTAAATAGTGCCGATAGTGGAAAGTTCAATGTTCTTGCAACTAGATTTAAAAATTTTGATAGTATTAAAGATAGCGTAAAATTGCCATTATTATTATCTTTAAAACCGAAAGAACTTCAAAGTATAACTATAACAAATCCGAATGTATTTACAATTTCAGAGCCTGTAAATGTATCTAAACTTGTAAAAGTCGTAGGTAGAATTTCAAAAGCAGGCGCAGTTCCAGGTTTAAGAGGTGATAGTGGATTTGAAAGCAGTAATTTAAAAGATATCATTCAAAATAGTCTTAAAAAACAAGGTGAACCTGAAATACAAATTAGTGAACCGGTTGCGGAACAAGTTATTGAAGAGGTGTCTGAGCCTGAAATTTCTGTTGCACAAGAAGAAATTAAGCCTCTTGATATATCTTTAGATGATAATTTATTTTCACAAAAAGCAGTTGAAACTGAGCCTGAGGCTTTATCGGCTGAAAGTGAACCGAAAATTGAAATTCCAGTTGAACCTGTTGTTACGGAACCTGTGGTACATGAACCTGAAATTAAAGTAGTAAATGAAGTACAAAGTGACGAAGAAGAAGCAGCTAAATTTGATGAGCCTATTAGTTTGGTTGTTCCGGATGAAACTTCTAAAGTAGAAATTGAACCTGTTGTTGAATCTGTTAAATCACAAGAACCTGAAGTTGTTACTGAAGAAGCTGTTAAACCTGTTGATTTTGAAATACCTGTTGAAAAAGTTGCAGCTAAATCTGAAATAGTCGAGGAAAAAATTCCAGAACCTGAAATAATTAAGTCTGAACCTGCAATAAAAGAAACGATAAAACCTAAAACTAAAGTAGTTACAGAATATGTGGATAAAACTGAAATAGTTGAAGAAACTATAATGGTAGATGAAGAATTTGAAGAGCCTGTTACTACTTATGAAATCGTTGAAAAACCTGAAACTGTGATGGTAGAAGTGGAAGAGGAAGTAATAGAAGAGATAGACGATCCAAATGCGGCATCTTCAGGAGTAGCAGGTGGAGTAGATGATGTACCGCTTCTAAAACGTACATACAATGCAAATATTTTAATTGCAGAAGATAATGAAATAAATCAAAAACTTATGAAACACACATTGAGCAGTTTTAAAGCAAATCTTACAATAGTTGAAAATGGTCTTTTGGCTTTAGAAGCTCGTAAAAGCGGCGATTTTGATTTAGTATTTATGGATATTTCAATGCCTGTTATGGATGGAATTGAAGCTACAAAACAAATCAAACAATACGAACAGGAAAATAATTTAAAACACATTCCAATTGTTGCTGTTACTGCAAATGCATTAAAAGGCGACAGAGAAAGATTTATGTCGCAAGGGTTGGATGAATATTGTACCAAACCGATTAAAAAGGATATTTTAGCTTCTATGCTTGATATGTTTATTAAAAATAAACGTTCTGATGGTGCAGGTGCAGCTGCTGCTACAAATGAACCACCAAAGAAAATAAAAGTAAAACGCAAAATTAAAAAACAAGTGCCAAAAACAGTTATTAAAAAAGTTAAAGTTCCAAAAACAGTTATTAAAAAAGTTGTAAAAAAAGTTCCTAAAGTTGTAAAAAAAGAGATAACTAAAAAAGTTCCTGTTCAAAAAGTAGTAGAAATTCCGGTAGAGCAAGTATCTACAATAGACACTTTTAGCGAAAATTTAAATAAAACTTTAAATATTAAATCGGATATTGAGCAAAAAGTTGAAAGCAAACCTATAAATGCTGAAATTTTTAAGGACGTGCTACTTTATAAAAATAATCCGATTGAAAATCGTATTTTTGCTAGTATATTAAATCATATGGAACTTAGCGTAGATATGGTTGAGAGTTTTGATGAATTTGTTAAAAAAGTCAAAGAGAGTGGTTACAAGTTATCACTAATTGACGATAAGGTGCCAAATTTTGATGCTTCATTACTACAAAATTCTATTGATTTAAGTCCAAGTGACATTAAGTCTGTTGTATTTACCGATAATGTAAGTAAAAATACACTTAAAGGTAAGTTTAATGATGTTATTAAATATGGCATTAACAAAACACAACTTGAAAACATTGTAAATAAATATATAGGATGAGAATATGAGAAATATTAAAGTTTTAACCGTTGACGACGATAATATTAATTTGAAGTTGTTGGAAGTTATGCTAAAAAAAACCGGTAAAATTGATGAAATAATTAAGGCTTCAAATGGTCTTGAGGCTCTTAGCATACTTGATCAAAGAGATGATATTGATTTAATTTTACTGGATATTGTTATGCCAGTTATGAACGGGCTTGAGTTTTTGGATAATATGCATTCACGTGAAAAAATATCACATATACCGGTTATTGTTTTAACAACAGATGAAACTGCCAAACATGAAGCTTTTAACAAAGGTGCATATGATTTTATGACTAAGCCGGTTTATGATAAAGAGCTGAATCAAAAACTTAATGATGTTATGAGCATTATTGAATAAAACAGCTTTTTTAACTTTTGTTTAAAAAAATTTGCCTCAAAAAAATATAGTTTTTTGAGGCTTTTTTTATTATTTTAATTCAATAGGAATTAAAAATTAGTTTATATTTTTAAATTTATATCATAAAATTTTATTATATATTTGTCCTTATAGCTCAGCTGGATAGAGCGCAAAATTCCTAATTTTGAGGCCGTGAGTTCGAATCTCGCTAGGGACATGAATACTCATATAATACAAGCCTGTTATATCATAATTATGAAAAGTATTTATAATTAGTCAAATTTTATTATTACAATGATTAGGATAATTAAATAATAAATTACATGTTAAAAATTTGAACTATTTTACTCGCATGGTACTTGTCATTATAATTAATTATATATGAAATTATAATGAGTTAAAAAATAAAAAGTATTTATATAAAATCCAATAAACAAATATATAAATAAACAAATAATCTAACAATCATATAAAGTAAATATTTCAAATTTTATTGAAGGATATAATGCCAGGAGCAGGAAAATATATAACTTATTTCTATAGTTATGATAAAATTTTAGAAAAATACGCTGTATAGATAAGATTTTGGTTAATTTCATTTTGTAAACTTAAAGTCTGTATAATAAAATGATAGATTTAGCAAGTCGTAGGTAGAAAAAAAGAAAATAAATCAGTTTCCTAAAATTTTATTAGTAGATAAATATCGAGATGAATTTTTATATTATCAGTGTATTGTAAAAATAAAAATCACACATAGCTATAATACAAAGTTTAACAAGTTAATTTAACCAAAAAAATATAAATTAAAGAAACTTATAAAACCTTAAAGCAACATACAAAAGACTACTAAGTAATAATAATTTAAATAAATTTTTAAATCATTTATTCTTATATATAAAAAAGTGATGGATAATTTTGCATTTAAATTAAACTTTTTACAAATTACCGCCATTTTAAAATCATTTTCTTGCTTTTATCTGTATTTACATTTTTTAAATATGGCTTCGATGTGCAGATTTTATGCACTAGATATACAAATTTAAAAATGTTATATTTTTAATCTGAAATATTTATTCATAAAAACACTGAAAGTTTTTCTGAAGCTTGTATGGCTTTGACTTTGTTCATTTTAATCTTTAAATAAAACATTAACTTTTTTAATAAGCTTCTTATTTAAAGCAGTCATTGCTGTTTTGGTATATTATTCAAAACATTTTGTCGCCAGGATTTTATTACATATGTTTATTATAAAAAGTGCTAAATCGCTGGAAATTCTTAAATCAAATTGTCTGTTTTTTTTATTTTCAGTGGATCAAAGTGTAAATAATACTTTTTATTTTTATTAATTTTTAAGTGTAATTTCATGTAAAAGCTCATTTTATAAGCATTTTTACAAATTTCATTCAATTATATTTCCTGTAAAATATATTAAACTTCATAAATCACTTATATGATCGATCCAAACTAATTCATATGTTGTTTAGATGCAGCCTTTGTCTTATTTATATTATAAATATCACTATAATTTATTCCACCTAAAGAATTTTGTTTTATATAACCATTAACGGTAGCATACTCTAATACACTTCTAATCATCAGAAGTGAATCTTTAAAATAACTTATATCTTTTGTTTATTAATTAATCGCTGTAAGCAAGTTTAATCAGGTTTAGATTATTTATTGAATTAATCGATTTGTTTAGATATAAATTGAAATTTTTAAGCATATGATTTATGATTTTTAACTGTTGCAGGTGCTAAAGCCTTTGCTTTTAATAGTTTAAGTGATCTTTTAATCGGTTTTTGAAAGTTTGTTGATAAATTTTTAGTAATTCGGTAGGTTTTAGAGTAATCAATCTTTTTACAACTTTCAATGCTTTTACTATCTTGTCCATTTTTCTAAAACCGGTTGTTATTGAAGATTGTTATATTTTTTTTTGGATACTCTACTTCTAAATCATAGATTTACTTCGGAGTTTATTAAGATTTTAAAATCTTTTTTATTGTATTTGGCTTTATAAGATTTTGGATTGTTAATTATTTATCAATCGTCACCTTTATCATTCAGTTTCTTTTTTTATAAAACTTTAATAAAAATTGCAATTAAATTTCAAGTTTTTTAGGTTATGAGAGATAATGAATCAAATTTATAATTTTTTTGGGAGATTTTTTAGTTAATTTAAACTTATATAGTGTTTTATTGATTTTTATTATCGCTTTTCAATATGATACTCAAATCATTAACTAAAGTGATCAGTTATTGTTTTAGTTGATATCATTAACACTTACTATACATTAAAAGAAGCTTAAATGGTGCGACCAGCGAGACTTGAACTCGCACACGCGAAGCGCACTACCACCTCAAGATAGCGTGTATACCAATTTCACCATGGTCGCAATTAAAAAAAATAAAAAGAATTAAAAATAAAAGCCCCGTTGCGGGGCATAAAATTTATTTTGCAGCAGCTGCGATTGTTTCTGTAAGCAATGGGTTTGCATAAAGCAAAATAAATACGATAACAAGAGCATAGATAACTTGTGCTTCAATCATCGCAAGAGAGATATACATTGTAGTTGTAAGCTTGCTTGAAATGCTTGGGTTTCGAGCCATTCCTAAAATTGTAGCATTAGCTGCAATTCCCATACCTATACCACCGCCGCATGCGGCAACGCCAATAGCTATACCAACGCCTATTGCTGAAAATGAAGCAATTTGTGCATAAATGCTGATCATATCACCATCAGCAGCGAAGGCAATGCCAACTAGTGCAAAAAATAAAACAAGAATTTTCTTCACATCTCATCCTTTAATAAAGTTTCAAAATTTAAAACACACTATTCTAGTTAAATTTCGCTTTGAAATTGTTTAAATAGCACTAATTTTTTATTATCCTGTATTGTTAAATTTTCAAATTACTATTTAAAAAAATAAAAATTTGATGGATTAAAATTTAATGTTTTGCTGCAATTTTATCTCATTTTTTCAATTTTTCTAAAATCAGGCATTATTTTTTTTATAAAGTCGTAAAATTCGGGTTTATGGTGTGGAAAAATTAAATGTGTCATTTCATGCAAGACTACATATTCTATGAAATCAAGCGGTTTTTCTGCAAGCTTTGTTGAAAAATTCAGATAGCCTTTTTTAGTATTGCAACTTCCCCAACGTGTATTCATTTTGCGAAGTGTTACGCGATTGATTTTTTTATTTATAAATGGTTGAAATTTTTGTATGAAATTTAAAATTTTTTCGCGTAAAAACTCTTTTTTAAAATTTTCCAGGCTTGTTTTATCAAAGCATAAAATTTTATTTTCTGAAATTTTACAGCCGTCATGACCAAATTTCACATCAAAAGTTTTTCCTAAAAAACGCGCTTTACCTGGTTCAAGTTTATTTTTTTGAAATTTTAAAAGTGCTTTTTCTATCCATTTTTCATTTATTTGCAATATTTTTAAAATATCGTTTTTATCGTAAAATTTCGGTGCACTTATTATAATTTCTCCATTTTGTGAAATTCTGATATGAGCGTATTTTATTTTTTTAAAAATTACGTAAACTTCATTGTTTTCAAAATTCAAACTAATTTTTTGCTTATCCATCTTTTGCTTTTCCAGCGCCAAGTGTGAGCGATTCCTCTTAACCATTCATCGGCGCAAAATCCTATCCAAACGCCCAAAATTCCAATCCCTAAATGAATTCCTAAAAAATATCCTAAAGGAATGGAAACTCCAATCATAAAAATTAATCCCATATAAAATGGAAATCTGGCATCCCCGCTTGCTCTAAGCGCATTTACGAAAATGATATTAAAGCTTCGTCCGATTTCAAGCACTATTGTTAGATAGAATAGCGGTCTCATCGTATTTGCAAGCTCAGGCGTGAAATTTAAAATTTGCATTATTTTTTCTTTTGAAATAAATACTAAAAATATGAAAAGTGCGGTAATTGCAAGTGCAATTTTTAAAGTTTTGAATGTTTGATTATATGCTTTTTCACTTTCGCCGGCTCCTACTAAACGTCCTACGATGACTTCGTTTGCCATGCTTATCGCGCTTGCTGCAAAAAATATAAAAGCTGAAATTTGAAAATATATTGTTTGAGCCGTTAAACTTGATTTTCCCATACTTGCTACAAAGCCGAAAGCGATCATATATTGAACTGTCCAAAGCAAATTTTCTCCGGCACTCGGTAATCCTACTGATAAAATTTTACGTAAAATGTTTTTGTTGAAATTTAAAAAAAGAACTAAGTAAAAGCGAATGCGCGCTATTTTTACGGCAATTATAAAAAATAAAATAATGCCGCAAATTCTACCGAAAATAGTAGAAAGCCCTATACCGAAAAGTCCTAGATACGGCATTCCAAACGGTTCAAAAAGTGCTACATAATTTCCTATTATTGTGACGATATTCATAAATATCGCTACAAACATAATGTGATTTGCATATCCGTATACGCGAATTATCGCAGAAATAACAATGGCTATCGCATCAATTGTAAAAACTACACTTAAAACGCGCAGATATACGCTACTTTCATGTAAAAGTTCATTTGGAACTTGCAAAATTTTAAGTAACAAATCGGAAAAAATAAACACAAAAATTCCGCAAAAAAAGCCTAGAACCGCATTGAATGCAATGCTCATATGAATTGCTTTTAAAGCTAGAGATTTGTTTTTTGCGCCAATAGCTTGCGAAACGAGAACGGAACAGCCGACACCTAAAAAACTGAAAATTGTAATAAAAAGCATAAAAATTTGATTTCCCGCGCCGAGAGCGCCTACTAAATGAACATTTACGCGTGAAATCATATATGTATTTATAACAACTGTCAAAAGTCTGAGTGACATCTCGATATACATTGCTATTGAGAGTTTGAATAACGAAAGCTCTTTCATATTTTCTTTATTTTCTTTAAAATAATGTTTGAATTTTTTGAATTATATCTAAAAATTTATTATTTAAAAATTTGATTTATATTTACCAAATTTTAAGCGGATTTTTTGTAAAATGCGAAGTTTATTTCAACAAAAGAGGATGAAAAATGAAAAGAACTTATCAGCCGCATACTACGCCAAAAAAGCGCACTCATGGTTTTCGCGAGCGCATGAAAACTAAAAACGGCAGACGTGTAGTAAATGCTCGTAGAGCAAAAGGTAGAAAAAGATTGGCAGCTTAGGTGAATTCGGTCCTATAAGCGATAAAAAGGACTTCAACGAGATTTATAAACTTGCTAAAAAGTGGCATTGCGATGTTGCAGTTGTATATTTTTTAGAAAATACAAATAAAAGATTGGCTGTAATTACCGGTAAAAAAATAGGGAATGCAGTCGTAAGAAATCATTCACGAAGAGTTATAAAATCTATATTTTATAGCCTTAGAAATGAAATTAGTTGTGGAGAATATATTTTTATAGTGAAATCTAAAATTTCACAAACAAACTTTTCACAAATTGAAAAATCTTTAAAATGGGCTTTAAAACGCTTAGGAGCAATAAAATGAAAAATATTTTTATGGCTGTTATAGAATTTTATCAACGTTTTATTTCGCCTGTTTTACCGAATAGTTGCAGATATTATCCCAGTTGTTCCGAGTATTCGCTTCATGAATTTAAATTCAATAGTTTTTTTGGTGCATTTTTTGCCACTGTTTTACGTATTTTGCGTTGCAATCCGTTATTTAGAGGCGGTATCGATTATCCGCTTGTAAGGCTTAAAATTCAGCACCAGAAAGCAATTTTTAAAATTTGCCGAAGTGAAGTAAAATTTTGGTTTGTTCCGTGCAAAAGCGGCAAATTTTATGTTATAAAATCATTTAAAAAGGAAAAATAGTGGAACAACTTTCAGTTCAAAAACGAATTTTTATAGCCGTACTTTTAACTTTCGCATTTTTTATAGCTTATGATTATTTTTATCTTTCAAAATTTCAAGTACCTGAAAATAATGCTACCGGTGCACTTATAGATAAACAGAGCCAAAATACTGAAGCGCTTGTAAATGAAGCACCAAATGCGAAAAATGATAAAGTAGCGCCTGCTAAAGCCGTAAATAAAAGAAATGTAATAACACAAATTAAAGGCAAAATCGCAAATTTCAGCATAGATGACCTGGGACGCATAAATTCTTATGTTTTAAATGAAAGTAAATATAAAAACGATGATAAAATGCAAATAGATTTAGTTGATTTAAGTAAAAGTCCGCTTCCTCTTGAAATGCGTTTTAGTGATCCTGATTTAAATGAGCTTGCTTTTAAAACTCCTTACGTAGCAAGTGCATCAAATCTTGATATAACAAAAAATGAGCAAAATTTAGTTTTAACTCAAAATTTGGGTGATGTATTAGTTACTAAAAATATAACGTTTTATCCTAACGGAAGTTATAAAATTTCAGTTCAACTTAATAAAAATGCGGAATTTTTTATAGCTCCAGGTTCTCGTCCAAATATAGTCGTAGATGGTTATACGGTTCATGGAGTTTTGATAAGAAAAGACGATGAAAGTCTTAAAATGTTTGAAGACGGCGATGTGGATAGTAATGAAAATATTCAAAATGCAAATATAGCCGCCGCTTCGGACAGATATTATACAACGTTTTTTTATGATTTTACAAATAAATTAAATCTCGTAATCAGTTCAGATAGTGACAAAGTATCTCAAATTTTTGCCAAAGCGGACAAAACATTTGAGGCGGGCGGTTTTATAGGACCGAAGCATTATGATTTATTAACAGGAATCGATAAACGTCTTAGCGATGTTATCGAATACGGTTGGTTTACTTTTATTTCCAAACCGATGTTCGGCTTTTTGAAATGGCTTCACAATTATACTGGAAATTGGGGTTGGGCTATCGTAATTATGACTTTAATCGTGCGTGCGATTTTATATCCTTTGAGTTATAAAGGTATGCTTTCTATGAATAAGATGAAAGATCTTGCGCCTAAGATGAAAGAGCTTCAAGCACGCTATAAAGGTGATCCTAAAAAACTGCAAACTTCGATGATGGAGCTGTATAAAAAGAATAATGTAAATCCGATGGGCGGATGTTTACCGATTTTGCTTCAAGTTCCTATATTCTTTGCAATTTATCGTGTTTTATTAAATGCAATTGAATTGAAAGGCGCTGAATGGGCATTTTGGATACATGATTTATCTGTAAAAGATCCTTATTTTATATTGCCTATAACAATGGGTATTCTTATGTTTTTACAACAAAAAATAACGCCTACAAATTTTACAGATCCTATGCAAGAAAAAATTATGAAATTTTTACCTTTGATTTTTACGTTTTTCTTTATGGCGTTTCCTGCAGGACTTACGCTATATTGGACGGTAAACAATCTGGCATCAATCATACAACAATATACAATAAACAAAATGTTTGCTAAACACAAAGCGGCAATTAAGGAAGAGAAAAAATGAAAGTAGAAGCTGAAAATTTAGAAAATGCTTATAAAAAGGCAGCTGAAAAGCTGAATTGTTCCGTAACAGAGCTTGACATAAAAGTGATTCAATATCCGAATAAAGGTGTTTTGGGATTATTTAAAAAAAATGCGATTATAGATGTAAAAGTTGAAGATAAAGTGCGGGAAGTAGCTAAAATTTCAACCGAAAAAAAACATAAAAATGAGCATAAAATTCCTTCGGAACATAAAAAAAATCATTTCAAAAAAGAAAGACAGGAAATTACCGATGAATTACTGGCTGAAGTAAAAGATGGCGCAATAAAGCTTTTCAGCAATGAGCTTTTTGAAATAAACGTGATTGAAGTAAGCAAATATGACGATAATACGATTTATCTTAAAATAGACGGCAACGACGCTGCACTTTTAATCGGCAAAGAAGCTCATAGATACAAAGCGCTTGCTTATATACTTCAAAATTGGATTAATTCAAAATACTCATTGAATCTTTTTCTTGAAATTTCGGAATTTTGCAAAAATCAACTTATAAATCTTACGAAATATCTTGACGATTTGACCGAAAAAATAAAAACGGACGGTAAAGGCATTACAAAACCGCTTGAAGGTGTATTTTTGAAGTTTGCCCTTAAAAAATTGCGTGATGAATTTCCTGAAAAATATGTATCCGTCAAACTTGGAAGAAATGGAAAATTTATAGTAGTAAACGATAAAAATAAAAATGAGTGAAACTATTGTAGCCGTCGCAACCGCTCATGGAATTGGCGGAATAAGTATCATTAGGCTCAGTGGAGAAAATGCGCTGAGCCTTAGTGATATTTTAGTAAATAAAAACCGCAAAAAAAATAAAACTCAAAATTCCGTTTCCAGCTCTCAAAACAGGATACAAAATTTTAAAAAAATCAATTTAAAACCGCGTTATGCCACACTTTGCGAACTATATGACAATGATGGAAATTTTATGGACGAGAGTATTGTTATATATTACAAATCCCCAAATAGCTTTACCGGCGAAGATATAGTGGAATTTCAAATTCATGGCGGATTTACGCTTGAAAATCTAATAATGGACGAACTGATAACAAACGGCGCAAGAATTGCAATGCCTGGAGAATTTAGCAAAAGAGCGTTTTTAAATGACAAAATGGATCTAAGCAAAGCTGAAGCCATGCAAAGTATTATTTTATCGCGCTCCAAAAGTGCCGCTAAAATTTTAGCCAGAAATTTGCACGGTGAACTTAAAAATTTTGTAATCGATTTGCGTAAAGAAATAGTTAAAACTATGGCATTTGTTGAAACTTGCATTGACTATGCCGACGACGATTTGCCAAATGACATTTTGGATAGAATACAAAATTTATTAAGTGAAAATATAACAAAAATCGATGAAATTACTCAAATAAGTGCGTCAAGACGCGGATTGATAGAAGGCTTTAAAGTAGCCATTATAGGCAAACCGAATGTCGGAAAAAGTTCTATTTTAAATTCGCTTTTAAAATTTTCTCGTGCTATTGTAAGTGATGAAGCCGGAACTACTCGCGATAGAATAGAAGAAAATTTGCAAATCGGTTCACATTTAATTCGCATAATTGATACGGCAGGCATTAGAAAAAGTGAAAACAGTGTCGAAAATATCGGTATTTCATATTCCATAAAAGCCGCAAATGAAGCTGATATAATTTTAGCTGTTTTTGATGCTTCGCGAGAATTTGATAAAGAAGACGAGAAAATTTTTGAAATTTTACAAAATCAAAAAGATAAAAAGATTATTAAAATTTTAAATAAAATTGATCTTGCTTTAAAATTTAAAGCCGGAAATTCAGATAATTTTTTGAAAATTTCAGCTAAAAATGATACAAAAATTATCACAAAAGTTTTAAACGATTATTTGAATTCTCAAAATTTTGACGGTATAATGCTTAGTTCAAATCGTCAAATAATGGCATTTTCAAATGCCGGAAAAGCTTTAAAAAGAGCGCAAAATTTATTAAATGAAAATTCTCTTGAACTTTTTGCATTTGAGCTGAACATCGCTATAAAAGAAATTGCAAGCATTTACAAGCCTTTTGAGCGGGACGAAATACTTGAGTCTATGTTTAGCAACTTTTGTCTTGGTAAATAATAAATTAAACATAAAAGTAGTAGAATAATAAAATTTAAATAAGGGTTAAGTTTTGCGAGAGAAAATTGAATATTTTATAGTTTTATCCGTAATTAAAATTTCAAAATTTTTACCGAAATTTGCGGTTTTTGCATTATTAAAATTTTTTGCGGTAATATTATTTTGGGTTTTAAAATCTCGCAGAAAACTCGCCATAAACAATATTTTAGCAGCTTATAAAGATTTTGATTTTAAAAAAGCGAAAAGTTTGGCAAAAGCAAATTTTATCAGTATCTCACAAACCGTAGCAGAGGTTTTGCTTCTTATAAATGATCGTATAAATTTAGATGATGTTATGCAAAACGGCGAATCGGCCGTAAAAAAAGTAAAAGAGCTTACTAAAAATAACAAAAATGGAATTATTTTTGTGACGGCTCATTTCGGAAACTGGGAATTTTTGGCGCATTATTTTGCGACTAAAGGCTTTCCTGTATCGGTTGTAGGAAGATACGGAAACAATTCTTTGATTGAAGATAATATCACATTTCCGTTTCGTCATAAGTTCGGCAATGATTTGATTTATAAAGATGACGCTATGAGAAATATGATAAAATTGCTTAAAAACCACGGCAATTTAGGTATTTTAACCGATCAAAAAACAGGAAATTTTAAAGCTGAATTTTTTGGACGTCAATGCTATACTACAAAATCCGTCGCAACATTATTTTTGAAATTTAATCCTATGATAATTCCAATTTTTGCGAAACGTATAGATAAAATGAAATTTGAAATTATTGTGGAAAAATTTCCTGAAATTCCTTCAAATTTATCTAAAAATGAAGCCGAATTATTTATTACTCAAACTTGCAACGATATTTTTGAAAATATAGTCAGAAGTGCGCCGGAGCAATGGTTTTGGATGCATAATCGTTGGAAACAAGATTAATGTATGTAATGAAAGCTTTAATAATAAGTGACAAAAGACTTGGTCATGAAAGTCAGAGTGTAGCTTTATGTAAATTAAAAAACTTTGATTATGAAATAATAAATGTCAAGTTTAAATTTAAAATTTTAAAACTTTTTTCATATGTGTTGGATTTTTTAAAAATTTATATTCCAATCTTTATGTATGAAAAGCCAAAAAATGATAAATTTGATTTCATAGTTTCCGCTGGTTCGACAACTTATTATGCAAATAAGTTTTTTGCTAAAAAATTTAAATCTAAAAATATAGCTTTAATGATGCCAAAAGGCTTTAGAAAGGATTTTTATCATATTTTTTCTACAAAAAACGATGCAAAAATAAAGCTTGAAAATATGACAGTTTTACCTGTAAACATAAATTTTTTAGAGAAAAAAGAGTTTTATTTTCCTAAGTCTAAATCTATTTCATTTATAATTGGTGGAAATAACAAAATTTTTGAAATAACACCTAATATTTTAGATACAATAGATGAAATTATGGCTAAATTTAAAGGATATGAAGTTTTATTAACCACATCTCCAAGAACTCCAAAATGGCTTGAAGAAGAACTAAAAAAAAGAAATTTTAATTTTTCTATAATTTTTAGTGAAAATAAAATTAACCCAATCTATGATTTTGTTACAAAATCTGAGTTTGTGTTTATAACTAGAGATAGTGTATCCATGATAAGCGAAGCTGTTTGTGCTGGTAAAAGTTCAGTTTATGTGCTACCTCTTAAAAAAAATAAAAATTCTAAATTTGATAAATTTTTATTAAATTTAGAAAAATTAAATTTGGTAAAAATCTATAGTCCAAACGACGCTTTTGAAAAAACAGAAAAACTAAATTTAAAAGATGTTCTAAAAGGCATAATTTTATGAAAGTAGTTCAAATTTTACCGGAGCTCAATGAAGGTGGCGTTGAGCGTGGTGTAGTTGAGCTTAATCGTGAATTTGTAAAAAATAAAATTGAAAATTTTGTGATTACAAAAGGCGGAAAATTAGCTAGTATCATAGAAAAAGACGGCGGTAAGGTAATTTTACACGATGTTTGCTCAAAAAATATTTTTACAGCTCCTGTAAGGATTTTAAAACTTCGCAAAATTTTAAAAGAGATAAAGCCGGATATTGTGCATATAAGATCACGCGTGCCTGCTTGGATGGTGCATTTTGCAAAACCAAAATGTAAGATAATAAGTACGGTTCATGGAGCTAATTCAGTAAATTTTTATAGTAAAATAATGGTAAAAGCAGATAGAATCATTGTACCTAGTAATTTTATAAAAGAGTATATTATTAAAAATTTTAATGCTGATGAGAGTAGGATTTCAGTTATCTTTAGAGGTGTAAATTTAGAAAATTTTAATGCTACAAAATTTGAGAGCAAAGAGAAATTAAGAAGTGAGTTTGGTTTAAAAAAAGATGATTTTATTATAAGCTGTGTTGGTAGAATTTCAAATTTAAAAAACATTGAAACAATTATAAAGGCCATAAAAATTCTAGAAAGCAAAAATGTTAAACTTCTAGTAGTAGGTGGAGTTCACCCAAAAAGAAAAAAATATTTTGAGTTCTTAAAAAAACTCATTTGTAAATTAGATCTTAAAAAGAGTATTATTTTTTTAGGAAGCATTAGTGAAATTGCGAAAATTTATGCTCTTAGTGATGTTGTAGTTAGTGCATCTATAAAGCCTGAAAGCTTTGGAAGAAGCGTAGCTGAGGCAATAGCTCTAAACAGACCAGTTGTGGCAAGTAATCATGGGGGCGTAAAAGACATAATTATTGAAGATGTAAACGGATATTTTTTTGCTCCACTTGATGAAAAAGAACTCGCACAAAAAATCTTAATGGCAAAAGATCTTAAATTTGATGGCTATTCTTATATAAAGAGTAAGTTCTCACTAGAAAAAATGTGCAACGAAAATTTAAAAATTTATAAGGAGGTTTTAAATGCATGAGTATTTAATTGGCTTAAAAGAAGATAAATACAAACTTGCTTTTAATATTATACTTTTTATTTGGCTTTGTAGCATTCCTTTTAAGAATGCCATTTATCAAATTTCAACTGTTTTGGTTTTACTATTTTTTGTAGTGCATTTGATTATAAATAAAAACTACTCTGTTTTAATTGAGAATTTTAAAAAAACTAAAGTTTTAACTGTTTTTATTGCTTTGATTTTGCTTAGTATGTGTCTAGCAAATATCTTAAATCCTGAACTTTTAGCCAAAAAATCTTGGCATTATATAATTTCATTTTTTTATAGATATGTTTTGGTTTTTATAGCTTTAGCGTATTTTTACAGGCTTAAGTATTTTGATAAAAAAGTATTAGTTGATGTCTTTTTATTCGGACTTTTGTTTGTAGCAGCCATCGCAATTTTTATGCTAATTTTAAATCCAGATATTGTTTTAAATTCAAACGCAGCCTACAATGGCGATTATGGTCTTAAAGGAACTTTTGATAACAGAAATGCCATGGGACTTGCTATGAGCTTAGGTGTTGTCTTTACTCTTTTTATTTTAAAAGACAATATAAAAATAGGATTAGTCTTACTTGCAATTTTTGGTTTTTGTATGCTATTTTCTTTTTCACGTTCAGGTTGGGTTGCCGGTTTTTTTGCATATATCGTTTTTATCGCGTTTTATTTTAAACAGCTTAATAAAAAATTTTTTATAGCTGTTGGAATTTGTATTTTAGTGCTTATATGTTTGTATTTTGGTGTAGATAGTTTGCAAGATAGGGTAAATTTGCTTCTTCAAGGAAATTCCAGCCATAGAACTGATATTTGGAAATTTGTACTTACTCAAATACCAAATAATTTATTTTTTGGCCACGGTGTTAGTTGTTGGAGAAATTTAAATTTACCGGCTTATATAGCAGCACATACAGGACTTCATAATTCCACTTTAGAAATATTACTTTTTACTGGAATATTTGGTTTGGTGGCATGGATTAGTGCTGTTTTAACCGTATTTTATCAAATTTTAAAAGATAAAAATTATATATATTTGTCTTTACTTGTATATTTTGTAGTTATTACACAGTTTGATTTTAGTGTTTTTGACTCAAAAGAACTTTTTAGCGCTGTAACTATTTTTATGTTTTTAGTGTATTCGGATAAATTTAAGGCTAAACTTTGCAAATAGTTATTATATTATTAATTTTTACAATATTAATTAGTTTTACAATTTTTTCGCTTCGCTTTTCTTGGTGGAGAAAAAATATCCCTTATGAATATCCTCGTGTTTTGATGTATCATATGTTAAGTAAGCATTTGCCTAAAAATAAAAGTAAATTTAACCGTTTAAGAGTAGAGCCAAAAGAGTTTGAAAAGCAAATCAAGTGGCTTAGCAAAAATGGTTTTAAAAGTTATTTTGTGCGTGAAATATCAGATGATCTACCGCCAAAATCGGTAATTATAACTTTTGATGACGGATATAAAGATAATCTCACAAATGCTTTGCCAATACTTCAAAAATACGGTTTTAAAGCTACAATTTTTATAGTTTGTAACCGCTTTGATAAAAATTGGGCGACGGATAAAGATCTTAAAAAATCAAGCGATGAATTAAATAGTGAAGATATGCTGAGTGAAGAAGACGTTAAAAAACTATTAGAAAGCGGTCTTATAGAGATTGGCTCTCACACTTTAAATCATGCAAATTTGCCGAGTCTAAGCTATAAAGATAAACAAAATGAAATTTTAAACTCAAAATTAGAAATTGAAAAGAAATTTGGTATAACTTGTGAAAGCTTTGCTTATCCGTTTGGTTTTTATGATAAAGAAAGTATGCAACTAGCTAAAGAATCCGGATATAAATTTTCTGTTACGACAAACAATGATGTTTTAAAAAACAGATACTCAAATTATGAAATTCCTAGAATCATGATAAGTGGTAGAGGAAATATACTTCATTTTATTTTAAAAATAAAAAAAGGAAGAAGTAGGTGAGAGTTTGTTATTTCTCTTGTTCAAATATTTTTGGCGGTGTTGAAAATATCATTTTGCAAACATTAAACGAGCTTTGTAAAAGCTATGAGGTAGCTCTTATCTTACCAAAAGGTGCTAATTTTTTAAATAAATTTGATAAAAGAGTAAAAATTTATGAGTATAAAAGCTACGATAAACGTTACAATATATTTTTATATTTTGAGATTATAAAATTTTTACACGAATTTAAGCCGGATATTTTACACACTCATGGGGCAAAAGCTACTCAAATGGGCTTTATTTTAAGTAAATTTTTAAAATTTAAGTTTATTGCTACAAAGCACAACAATAGAAAAGGTAAAATTTTTAATAAAATTCAAAATGTTATAGCTGTTTCAAAAAATGTCGCAAATACTATAAATCATGAATCAAAAGTTATATATTTTGGTATAAATAAGCAAAATATAAAGCCGAATTTATCAAAAACTTTTACCATTACAGCTATTGGCAGGCTTGATAAAATTAAAGGTTTTGATATTTTGATAAATGAAGTAAAGAAGCTTAAATTTAACTTTATTTTACAAATTGTAGGTGATGGTTTCGAAAGAGAAAATTTACAAAATTTAATAAATAAACTTAATTTAAAAAATAAAGTTAAACTTTTTGGTTTTTGTCAAAACATTCCGCAAATTTTAGCAAATTCAAATTTACAAGTTATTAGTTCCATAAAAGAAGGTTTTCCACTTACGCTTTTAGAAGGTCTTTTTTATGCTCCTATTGTAATTTCTACACCAGTTGGTGGAATAGTTGAAATTTTAGACGATGAATTTTTAATAAACCATGAGAATTTAAGTGATAAAATAGATGAAATTTACATGAATTATGATGCAAAAGTTGAAATTTTTAAAGAAAAAAATAAAAATATAATTGAAAATTTTAAATTTGAAAAATATATCTTAAATTTGCAAAATTACTATGAGGAAATTTATGAAAAATCTTAGAGTTGTTCATTGTGGTATTTTTAATGAATTTGATGATGGAAATTTTTTTTATGGCTTAGAGCGTAAAATTTCGCATGGACTTCATCAAAATGGTCATTTTGTATATGATTTCAGTTATAGAGATTGGGAGAAAAATTTAAGATTTTTTAGCATTAAAAACAGCGGCATAAAAAAGATGAATCAAAAACTTATTGAAATTTGCAAAAATATAAATGCTGATGTTTTGCTTATTGCAAAAGCTGAAAAGATAGAAAATGATACGCTTGTTAAGATAAAAAAAATTTTGCCAAATATAAAAATTGCGATGTGGTATGTCGATCATTTGGAAGAAAAAAATGAGTTTTTTGAAAAATTTAAAATAATTGATCTGTTTTTTTATGCAAATGCACTTAAATTAAAAGAACTTTCAAAAAAATATCAAAACACGATTTTTTCATTCTTTCCAAATATTTCAGACGAAGCTTTTGAAATGGATTTAAATTTATCAAAAACAAACGATATTATTTATATAGCAAGAGATTATAAAGAAGATAACCGCTATAAATTTGCACTTTTGCTTGATAAATTTTGTAAAGAAAATAATATAAAATATAAAATTTATGCAAGTCTTGGAAACGATCCTATTTTTGGATATGATTTTTTAAAAGCCATAAATGAGAGTAAAATTGCTATAAATTTTAACAGAGATGATGAATTAGATTGCGAGAGCTCAAACAAACTTTTGGGTGCAAGTGATAGAATGGCACAATTTTTAGGTTGCGGGGTATGTACTTTTTCGCCGGTTATTACAGGATTTGATAAACTTTACGAGCCCAATAAAGATATAGTTTATTTTAAAAATTTTAAAGATTGTAGTGATAAGATTTTAGCAATTTTAAAAAATGGAGAATGGGAGCAAATTGGTAAAAATGGCAGAGAAAAAACATTAAAAATCGCAAATGCAAAACGCGTAACTAAATTTATGCTTGAATTGCTTTTTAATAAAAATTTTAGTCAAGACTATGAGTGGAAAGAATTTATATATAAAAATGGAGAATTAATTTGAAAATTTTACAAACACTTCAATGGATTCAATTTGCCGGAACTGAAAAAGTTTGTGTGGATCTATGTAATGAGATGAGTAAAAATCATGAAGTAATTTTACTTTCAAATAAAGATATAACACAAAAATTAAATAAAAATGTGAAATTTATAGAGTTTAATTTTGATAAAAATCGTTTTAATCCATTTTTTTTATATAAGACAGCCGAGCTTTTAAAAAAAATAAAACCTGACATTATTCACGCTCACAATACAAAAGTTATCGAGATTATGCATTATGCACAATTTTTTCTGGATAAAAAAATTCCAATAATTGCTACAAAACACGATTTAAGTTTTAAAAAAAAATATAAACTTGCTGATTTGTCAGTTGCAATTTTAGAAAATATGCTAGAAATTTTGCCAAAAAATAGCATTGTAATTGAAAACGGTATGGCTTATAAAAAACCAAGCCAATTAAAAAAATCTGGTGTTTTTTACATTGTCTCATCAGGTAGATTGAGTCCAGAAAAAGGACACCAAGACATAATAAGAGCACTATCAAAAGTAAATTTTGATTTTTTACTTGAAATTTACGGCTGGGGTGAATATGAAAATGAACTTAAAAATTTAGTAAATGAGTTAAATTTAAACGATAAAGTAAAATTTTGCGGATTTAACGATAATATAGGTAGCATTTTAGCAAGTTGTGATTTGCAAATTATTGCTTCTCATTTTGAGCCTTTTGGGCTTGTTACAATTGATGGAATTTATTATGCTCCGCTTGTGATATCTACAAAAACCGGTATAGCGGGACAAATTTTTCCGCAAAAGCTGATTTTTAATAATGAAAATTTAACTCAAAAACTAAATGATATTTATAAAAACTATAAAGAGTATCAAGATGAATTTGCAAAGGTAAAATTAAAAAAAGATAACTTTAGTATAGAAAAAATGACACAAAAATATATAAAAGCATATGAAAATTTGATAGAGGATTTTAAAAAATGATATTTATTTATATTTTATTTTTTGTTGTTTTTATAGCTTTTTCTCTTCGCTATAATTGGTGGCGAATGCCTGCTGGAAATGATAAAGTAAGGGTTTTGATGTATCATAGCATTGATGAGCATTTTGGCGATAAGTTTGATAAATGGCGAGTAAAACCTGAGGATTTTGAAAACCAAATCGCTTGGATGAGTAAAAAAGGATATAAATTTTTTACTTTAAGTGAAATTTGTGAATTTTTAGATGGCAAAGAATTTCCAAAAAAATCAGTTTGCATTACTTTTGATGATGGATATGGTGATAACTTCACAAATGCTTATAAAATTTTAAAAAAATACGGTGCAAAAGCAACCATTTTTCTTATTCCAAATCAAGATGAAAATTACTGGGAAGCTAAAAATACATCACATATTTCTAAAATGTTAAATAAAGAGCAAATTTTACAGATGAGAGATATCGTTGAATTTGGTGCTCATACAAGTACGCATGCAAATCTTACTGCAATTTCAATTCAGCAGGCAAAAAGTGAAATAGAAAATTCCAAAAAAGAAGTTGAAAATATAACAAAAAAACCTTGTTTGAGCTTTGCATATCCTTATGGTAAATTCAATAATGATATTGTTAATTTAGTGGATGAAGCTGGATTTAAAAATGCTGTAATTGTAAGGCGTGGGGTTTTTGATATTAACGATGAGCGTTTAAAAATTAAAAGAATAGGGATTCTTGGCACGGAAAGTTTTTTTGATTTTTGGCTTAGATTTACACGTATTAGAAATAAATTTTAAGGATTAAATTTGATAAAAGCATCTGTTTATGCGATTGTGATGAATGAAGAAAAGTATATCGAAAGAATGCTCAAAAGCGTGGCTGATTTTGATGAAATTATCATCGTAGATAGTGGAAGTACCGATAAAACGCTGGAAATTGCGAAAAAATACACGGATAAAATTTATTTTCATAAATGGCAAGGTGAAGGCTTTCAAAAAAACTACGCGTTTAATCTTTGTAAAAATGATTGGGTATTAAATTTGGACGCTGATGAAGAGATTGAACCGGCTTTAAAAATTGAAATCGGGAATTTTATAAATCAAAGCGAATTTGACGGACTGGATATAAAATTTCAAGAGTATAATATGGGTTTTATTGTTTCGCCGTTTGTAAAAAAAAATACACATATAAGATTTTTTAAAAAAAGTAGTGGAAAATATGAAAATATGGGTGTTCACGCTCAAATTTCAATAAATGGAAAAGTAAAAAAAAGCAAATATTCAATACATCATTTTAGTGATAAATTTATTCATGAGCTAGTTGTAAAAAACAATAATTATTCTACTTTAAGAGCGAAAAGCGATTTTGAAAAAGGCAAAAAACCGAATTTTCTAAAGCTTATTTTTATATTTCCGTTTATGTTTTTTAAATCTTATTTTTTAAGAAGATCTGTTTTTAATGGAAAAAGAGGCTTCATAACGTCTGTAATAAATGCTTTTTATGCTTTTTTAAAAGAGGCGAAACTTTATGAAATTTCATATTTAAAGAAAAAAAATGAAAAGAAATAATATATCAAAAAAACACATAATTTCTATTTTAATAGTATTTTTTGCAGGATTTTTGCTTGGTCTTACATATTTCAGCTATCGTCATTTCGGAAATTTTACAGCTGCTCAAATGATTTTTCATTTTGTCAGCGATATCGGTGATACACTTAATGAATACAAAACTTCCATTAGGGAAAAAATTATAGTTCCTTCGTTTGTAGTGGCTTTGCTTTGGTTTTTGGCTATTAAATTCAGTCAATTTTTAAAAAAACACTCTTTAAAATTTTCTTTTATTTTTTTAATTATTTCTTTAATAGTAGCAAATGCAAAAATGAGTTTTTATGACATTTTTTCATATTTTTTTGTTTATTCGGATATTTATGAAAAAGAATATAAAAATCCTGATTTCAGTAAAATTTCACTGCAAAACCCTAAAAATTTGATAATCGTTTATGCAGAGAGTTTGGAATTAAATTATAGTGAACTTAGAAAAAACAGAAAAGTAGATATTACAAATTTAAAAGAGATAGCAAAAAATGGAGTAGTGTTTAATAACGGTCATAAAATGTTGAATAATACCGGTTGGACAGCAGCAGGGCTTTTAGCTTATAACTGCGGTATTCCGCTTTCAATAGTCGGAGATAAAAATGAAACATATAAAAAAATGACTTGTCTTGGAGATGTGCTTGATCATTTCGGATATGATCAGGAGTATCTTTTAGGAAGTGATGCGACTTTTGCAAATGCAAAAGAATTTTTTATAACTCATAAAATAAAAGTTAGTGATTTAAAATCTATGAATTTAAAAAATGATTTTGGATGGGGAATTTATGATGATAAAATTTTTAAAATTGCAAAAGAAAAACTAAATCAAAAAGCAACATTGCATAAACCTTTTGCTTTTTATATTTCTACTATAAATATGCATTTTCCTGGAAATAAAAGCCCCGGCTGCAAGTCAATGGACGATAGATATACTGAAAGCATATCTTGTACTGACAAGGAGTTAAGCGAATTTTTAAAATGGATAATGAAACAGGATTTTTATAAAAACACATCCGTAATTGTTTTAGGTGATCATTTATCACAAGTGCAAAGATATTTTAAAAGAAGCAGTGATAGAAGAATTTTTAATCTATTTTTAAATTCCGGTTTTAAAAGTGTTAATACAAATAGAAAAGTTAATCATTTTGATATGCTGCCTGCGATTTTAGAGAGTATAAACATAAGTGTCGAAGCATTCGGGCTTGGTAGAAATCCTACAAAAAATACTCCGTTACTGCTTGAAAAATATGATTTTGATGATTTAAATAAAGAAATTTCGAAACGAAGCAAAATGTATAACAATGAATTTTTGGATAAAAAATAAAAATATTACGGTAATTTTTTTTTGCTTAATCACTGTTTTTATTTTTAATAATAAAAATGATAAATTTTAAGCATTTATTTGTTAAAATTCGGCGAAAACGAGGAAAAATATGTTAAATTTAAAAGATAAAATCATAGCTGTTGTTGGGCTTGGATATGTTGGAATGCCTTTGCTTAACGCATTTTCCAAAAAATACAAAACAATCGGATATGACATAAATCAAAAAAGAGTTGAAGAGCTTAAAAGTGGTGTAGATAGGACGCTTGAATTAAATAACAGTCAGTTAAAAAAAATGGATACTTTTTATACTACTGATATAAATGATCTAAAATGTGCAAATATATTTATCGTGACGGTTCCTACGCCGATTGATTCTAAAAATAAGCCGGATCTTACACCACTTATAAAATCAAGTGAAAGCATAGGAAAAGCGTTAAATAAAGGTGATATAGTAATATATGAAAGTACAGTTTATCCTGGTGTTACTGAAGAAATTTGCGTACCTTGCTTGGAAAAAACATCAGGACTTAAATTTAATATTGACTTTTTTTGCGGATATTCGCCAGAAAGAATAAATCCTGGTGATAAAGAACACACTGTATCTAAAATTTTAAAAGTTACAAGCGGCAGCACGCCTGAAATTGCCGATGTTGTAGATGCGCTTTATAAAAGTATAATAACTGCAGGAACTTTAAAAGCAAGCAGCATAAAAGTAGCAGAAGCGAGTAAAGTCATAGAAAATACTCAAAGAGACGTAAATATTGCGCTTATAAACGAGCTTGCTCTCATTTTTGATGCGATGAATATTGATACGAATGAAGTTATTGAAGCGGCTTCAACTAAGTGGAATTTTATCAAGTTAAAACCAGGGCTTGTCGGAGGTCACTGCATAGGTGTAGATCCGTATTATCTCACATATAAAGCCGAAGAGCTTGGATATAAACCGAATTTAATTTTAAACGCAAGACACATAAATAATTCAATGGCAGGTTTTATAGCAAACAAAACTATAAAAACAATGATAGATAACGATATTAAAATTAAAGGCTCAAACGTTCTTGTTTTGGGTGTTACATTTAAAGAAAATTGCCCTGATTTAAGAAATACAAAGGTTTTAAATATAGTGGAAAATTTGGAAGAATATGGCATAAATGTAGATATTTATGATCCTTGGGTAGATACAAATGAATCAAATATTACTTTCAATCACGAAATTATCGCAAATCCTTTCAAGAATAGCAAAAAATATGACGCTATAATTGTAGCTGTAGCTCATAATGAGTTTAAAAATTTAAAAGATAGCGATTATGATAAAATTTTAAATCAACATATCATAATTGATATAAAAGGTATTGTAAATAAGCCGACTTGGAGATTATAAAAGGAAAAAAAATGGATCAAAAAACAATCAAAGCACATAAAATAAGCGATAGCGAGTATAAAAAAATTTTAGAAATTCTAGGACGCGAGCCAAATCTTTTGGAACTTGGAATTTTTTCTTCAATGTGGAGTGAGCACTGCTCTTATAAATCAAGCAAAAAATATTTAAACGGTTTTCCTACAAAAGCGCCTTGGGTAATTCAAGGACCTGGAGAAAATGCAGGAGTTATTGACATCGGTGATGGTATGGCGGCTGTTTTTAAGATGGAAAGTCATAATCACCCAAGCTATATTGAGCCGTTTCAAGGAGCCGCTACCGGCGTTGGCGGAATTTTAAGAGATATTTTTACAATGGGCGCAAGAGTTGAAGTTAATATGAATTCGCTTCGTTTTGGCGATGTCATTGGAGACAGTAAGGTAAATCGTTATCAAAGATATTTGGTAAAAGGCGTTGTGGGCGGTATTGCGCATTACGGAAATTGTATGGGAATTCCGACAATCGGTGGCGAAACGACATTTGACAGCAGTTTTAACGGAAATATTTTGGTAAATGCCTTTGCTCTTGGTATTGTAAAAAGCGATGAAATTTTTTACGGTAAAGCTGAAGGTGCAGGAAATCCGGTGATTTATGTGGGAAGTAAGACAGGTCGTGACGGACTTGGCGGAGCCGTTATGGCAAGTGACAGCTTTAACGAAGAAAACAAATCACTTCGTCCAACTGTACAAGTAGGCGATCCTTTTGCCGAAAAACTTCTAATGGAAGCATGCCTTGAACTATTTAAAAAGGGCTATATTATAGGAATTCAGGATATGGGTGCAGCAGGTCTTACATCAAGCAGCTTTGAGATGGCAGGTAGAAGCGGAAGCGGTATGATAATGCACCTTGATAAAGTTCCGATGCGCGAAAACGAGATGACGCCTTATGAGCTTATGCTAAGTGAAAGCCAAGAAAGAATGTTGATTTGCGCGAAAAAAGGGTACGAAGAAAAGGTCAAAGAGATTTTTGCAAAGTGGGATTTAGACGCTGAGGTTATCGGCGAAGTAACAAATAGTGGAAATATGGAGCTTTTCTGGTATGGCAAAAAAGTAGCAGACGTGCCTATCGCGCCACTTAGTGAAGCTGCACCGATTTTGGATCGTCCCGTTAAAAAACCTGCTTATTTGGATAAAATTGCAAGCGGAAATTTGTGCGGTTGCGGTGTAAGTAAGATTAGCAATAAAGAAGCTTTTGATAAAATTTTTGCAGAACCTGAAATTTTAAATAAAAATTTTATTTATGATCAATATGACGCAAACATCGGCACAAATACAATTAAAAAGCCCGGATTTTTGGGAGCGGCCGCGATTCGTGTCAAAGAAAACGGCGTAAATCTTTGTATGGCGATGGATTGCAACAGTAGAATGAACTATATAAATCCTAGAATAGGAGCTGCTTTGGCGGTTGCCGCGAGCGGTCGTAAAGTCGCTATGAGCGGCGCTGTGCCGTTAGCAATTACGGATTGTTTAAATTACGGAAATCCGCAAAATGAAGAGGTTATGTGGCAATTCGCGCAAGGTTGCGAAGGTATAAAAGCGGCTTGCAAAGCTCTGAATACGCCTGTAGTCAGCGGAAATGTAAGTCTTTATAATGAAACCGATGGCGTAAGCATTCAGCCGACTCCTGCTATCGTTACGGTTGGAACCGCTAAAAATGCGCTTTTGCCTAGTCATTTTACAAAAAACGGCGTAAATGTATATCTGATCGGTGATACAAAGGGCGTTTTTGCAGGTTCTTTATATATGAAAGTTGTAGAAAATAGCATAACAGGAACTTTACCTGAGATTGATTTTATAAAAGAGCGCGCTTTGTGGGATTTGGTAATAGAAGCTAACAAATGTGGAATTTTGGAATTTGCAAATTCCGTAGGCGTTGGCGGTATCGCTATAACATTAGCCAAAATGGCTTGTATAGAGCAAATCGGCGGAAATTTCGATATGATTGTCGATGATGACAGAGATATTTTCGATGAGAGTTTTTCGCGCGCAATTGTCGGTGTAAAAAATGAAACTGAATTTTTAAAACTTGCTAAAAATAGCGGCTTAAAGTTTGCAAAGCTCGGTGTAAGCGGCGGCGAAACATTTAAAATTAATGAAATCAGCGTTCAAATAAAACAACTTGCCGAGATTTATTTTAATAAGTTTTCACAAATAATTAAAGGCGAGATATTTTAAATTTCAGGTAATTTATGCATTTTATCGTCTTTTTAATTCTGTGTTTTATTTTTTACAGTGTAATTTCCGGTTTTTTACAAAGTTTAGCTAAAAATGGAAATTTCGATAAAAAAAATTATGAAAATTTAAACTTTAACGAAGCGAAATTTATTATCGCTTTGGTGGCGAAAGTCGCCAAAAGTGACGGTAGAATTAATCATGAAGAAGCCGATTTGATTAGCGCGCTGCTGGATGATTTAATCTCTCATTTTGGCGGAGGAAAAACTGAACGTGACGCGCTTAAAGAAATTTTTAATTTTGAGAAAACAAGCAATAACAAAGCTTTTAATATCGCTTTTGAGTATCAAAAAAGTTGCAAAATTTCACAATCAAGAAAGCTTGAAATTTTAAATTTTTTATTTAATCTTGCTTATGTGGATGGCGAATTCAGCAGCGCGGAGCGCGAAATTTTAAATGAAATTTGTGATGGTTTTGAATTTAATGAAATTTTAAAAAGAGAAATTTTTGATAGATTCGAGATATTTTTCAGGGCGCGAAATTTTGGAAATTTCGGTTATGAAAAGCATTATGAAAATTCAAATGGTTATGATGATTATAAATCGCACCAAAAATCGCCTTATGAAATTTTAGGCGTTAGCGAAAATGCCGATTTTAACGAGATAAAGGCTAAATATAGAGAACTTGTGAAAAAATATCATCCGGATATTTTAATGGGAAAAGGTGCAAGCGAGCAAACTATCCAGGAAGCGACTAAAAAGCTGCAAGAAATCAACGAAGCGTATGAAATTCTTCAAAAAGATTTAAAAAGATAATAAAGAAGAATGAATGAAAAATAAAATTTCATTTAATGATTTTTTAAAAACTCTACAAAAAAACAAAACAGAGATGAAAATTTTAATAAAATTGATGATTTAAAGGTTTTATAAAATTATAATAATTGTGTTAAAATGACATTTTAACGTGCAAAAAATTAAGAAATGCCGAGGTATTTATGAAAAAAATTATACTGTTTTTATTTACTTTAATTTTTTTAACAGGCTGCATAAAATTGTATGATTATGTTAGATTAATTAGATTTTTTGACGGAGAAAATGTAAATGATAAAATAGTTTATTATAAAATTTTAGATAATCAGATGTTTTTTGAAACTACTCTGCTTGGAACCGTTAAAAATATTGACACTATAAAAATTGTGGTTTTAAATGAAAATAATCAGCAAGTAGATCAATATAGTTTTAATAATAAAATTTTAAAAATTTATAAATATGATGAGCCGAAAGATGAATTTCCAAGTATGGTTGTAGATATAATATCAAGTCACAATGGAATTTGTAAAGATTTTAATGCCGGTTTGCCTATAAATAGAAAAACAACATTAAATATATACCAGCCTAATAGATATAATATTAGATTTGTAACAAGAAATAGTTATACATTATCTAATGATATTTCAAAGAAATTTAGCGGTAATTATTTTCAACTCGGTTTTAATGTTCTTGAAGAAAGTCAAGTTGATAAAGCGCAAAAAATATCTATCAACAGTTTTAGAGAATTACTTAAAAATAAATGTAAAAATTTTGATGGAAACTAATTAATAAATAAAATTATGTTATAAAGGAGACAAAATGAGAGCACTTATCAGCGTAAGCGATAAAGACGGCGTAGTAGAGTTTGCTAAAAAACTTGAAAATTTAGGTTTTGAAATTTTAAGTACAGGCGGCACATATAATCTACTTGTAAAAAATGGAATCAAAGCGACAGAGGTTAGCGAATATACGAAAAGTCCTGAGATGTTTGAAGGCCGCGTAAAAACTCTTCATCCAAAAATTCACGGCGGAATTTTGTTTAAAAGAGATACACAAAGCAAAGAGGCGAAAGAAAACAAAATAAAATCTATCGATCTGGTTTGCGTTAATCTCTATCCGTTTAAAGAAACCATTCAAAAAACAGATGATTTTGATGAAATTATCGAAAATATCGATATCGGCGGTCCTACAATGGTAAGAAGCGCGGCTAAAAATTTTAAAGATGTTTTGATTGTAACAGATAAAAACGATTATAATACTGTAGCTGAAAAAATCGCTACAAAAGCTGATGATTACGAATTTCGCAGGAATTTGATGATAAAAGCTTATGAACATACGGCAAGTTATGATTCTATGATTGCAAACTATATGAATGAGCGCTTCAATGGCGGTTTCGGAGCTAAAAAATTCATTTTTGGAAAAAAAGTTTTTGATACGAGATATGGCGAAAATCCTCATCAAAAAGGTGCTTTGTATGAGTTTGAAGACTTTTTCAGCAAAAATTTCAAAGCACTAAAAGGTGAAGCGAGTTTTAATAATCTAACCGATATGAACGGCGCCGTTTTGCTTGCCGCAAGTTTTGGGAATTCTCCTGCCGTAGCTATTTGCAAGCACGCAAATCCTTGCGGTTTCGCTATAAAAGAAAACCTTCTAGGCAGCTACAAAGAAGCTTTAAAATGCGATCCTGTTAGCGCATATGGTGGTGTAATAGCGATAAATGGAACTTTAGATAAAGAGTTGGCGTTGGAACTTCACAAAAAAGGCACTTTTATGGAAGTAATAATCGCTGCAAACGTTACTGATGAAGCGTTGGAAGTATTTAGCGATAAGAAAAGAACTAAAATTTTTACTCAAAACAGCGAATTTTTACTAAGATCCGACGAAAAATTCAACTTCAAACATGTTGACGGCGGATTTGTATATCAAGAAAGAGATTTTGTAAAATCAGATGAGGTTACAAACGCAAAATGCGTTACAAAGCGTAGAGCCGGCGAATCCGAAATAAATGATATGAAAATTGCTTGGCAACTTGCCGCACTTACTAAAAGCAATTGCGTTGTTTATGTAAAAAATTCCGCTTTAGTTGCGATTGGAATGGGAATGACAAGCAGAGTCGATGCGGCGCGTGCTGCTGTGGCAAAAGCTAAAGATATGGGAATAGATTTAAACGGTTGCGTACTTGCAAGTGAAGCGTTTTTTCCTTTCAAAGACAGCATTGAAATTGCAAATGAAGTCGGTGTAAAAACCGTTATAGAACCTGGTGGAAGCATACGGGACGATGAAGTTATAGAAGCTGCCGATAGTTTCGGAATGGCTATGTATTTTACCGGAATAAGACACTTTTTACACTAAATTTTAAGCCGAAATTTCATTAAATTTCGGCTGTTTATTTTTTAACTTTAAACCAAAATTTAAACTATTCATTACCGCTTCAAGATTTTTTTGAAAAATAAAGTCCAGTGTATAAAATTTTGTATTTTCTGTAAATTTTAAAAAACTTAATATTACTCGCTTGGTTATTTTTTAAAAATTTAATAAAATTTACATCAAAATTTTATAAAAACATTAAAATAAGTTAAATTTTAAGTTAAAAAATAATTAAATATTTCAAAGTAGAACATCAGTAAGTTTTTGCAAAGTGATTTTTTGATAAAATTTTATATTTTTTGAAAAAGGAAATTTTATGATAAAAGCAATTTATCTTTTTTTGATTGCATCTTTGGTCGGCGTGGAGATTAGTATCGGAGCGTTCGTGGCTCCTACGATTTTTTTCCCTGACAATCTTATAGGAAGTGGCGTGCTTACGCATTTTCAAAGCGGGCAGTTAATGAGTGCTATTTTTGTAAAATACAATAAATTTTTGATTGCGATTTGTGTGATTTCGCTGATTTTTGAAATGGTAAAGTTTAATAACAATAAAAAACTTTCATTTTACAACCGCTTTTCAACGCTTATGATTGCTTTGTTGAATCTTATTTTGGGGCTTTTATTTGTGCTGTTTTTTACAGATTATATACTTTCAGCTCAAAATAACGGCGCAGCTGCAACCGTTACGACGCAATTTTTACAAATTCACAAGGCCAGCGAATGGTGTATGAAAATAATGATGATAGCTCAGGTTTTTCTGTTTTTTATGAATTTTTCGCGTGAAAAAGAGCCGAAAAAGCAAGATTTAGGCGAAATTAAGGCTGATGAAAGCTTAAAAATTTAATTTTTTTAGTTATTATCAATAAAAATTTTTAAGAAGGATAAAATGATGAGAAGCCAGTGGCTGAAAAACAGAAAAAATGATAAAACTCCAACTCAGATGTATTATGCAAAAAACGGCATAATCACGGAAGAAATGCGTTATGTAGCTAAAATAGAGCAAATGGACGCTGAAATTTTAAGAAGTGAAGTTGCTCGCGGTAAAACTATAATTCCTGCAAATATAAATCATACAAATCTCGTTCCTATGGGAATCGGACGAAGTTTAAAATGTAAGATAAACTCAAATATCGGCTCATCAAGTGTAAGCTCGGGCGTTGAAGAAGAGGTTGAAAAACTTAAAATTTCCATAAAATACGGCGCCGATACGGTTATGGATTTAAGTACAGGCGGTGATTTAAATGAAATCAGAACGCAAATAATCAAAAACTCTACCGTTCCAATCGGCACTGTACCGATATATCAAATCATTCATGATGTCGGCTCCATCGAAAATTTAACAATTCCTCAAATGCTTAAAACGATTGAAAATCAAGCGATTCAAGGCGTCAGTTATTTTACGATTCACGCCGGTTTTTTACTTGAGTTTATGCCGCTTGTAGCAAAGCGTAAAATGGGAATAGTAAGTCGAGGCGGTTCATTAATGGCTACCTGGATGATGAAAAATCATAAAGAAAATCCTTTTTTTACGGCTTTTGATGAAATTTTAGAAATTTGCGCAAAATACGATGTTTCTCTTTCTTTAGGAGACAGTTTACGTCCGGGATGTATATATGACGCAAGTGATGCCGCTCAAATAAGCGAACTGAAAATTCTTGGCGATTTGGCAAGAAGAGCTTGGATAAAAAATGTGCAAGTTATGATAGAAGGTCCGGGACACGTGCCTTTCAATGAAATTGCTTCAAATATGCAACTTGAACGTGTGCTTTGTGATGATGCGCCTTTTTATGTGCTTGGGCCGCTTCCTACTGATATCGGAGCAGGATACGATCATATCACAAGTGCGATTGGCGGGACTATGGCTGCATTTTCAGGCGCTTCAATGCTTTGTTATGTTACGCCGAAAGAACATCTAGGTTTGCCTAATGCTAAAGATGTGCGTGAAGGTATAGTAGCTCATAAAATCGCAGCTCATATAGCGGACGTGGCTCTTGGCAAAAAAGGCGCAATTGAAAGAGATCACGCGATGAGTGATGCAAGATATAATTTTGATTGGAATAAACAGTTTGAGCTTAGTTTGGATCCGGATAGAGCAAAAGAATATCACGATGAAACGCTGCCACAAGAGGTTTTTAAAGAGGCTGAGTTTTGTTCTATGTGCGGACCGAAATTCTGTGCTTACAAAATAAGTCGTGAAATCTCAAAAAATTCATGCGAATTTTATAAGGAATGCAAATGAATAAAGATGAAATTTTAGAAATTTTAAAGAGTGTAATTTATCCGGGTTTTAAAAAAAGTATAGTTGAGTATGGTTTTGTAAAAGAGATTGATTGTAAAGACGGCATAAAAATCGTGCTTGAAATCGTATCAGCAAATCCTAAAATATCTCAAAATTTAAAAGATGAAATTTTAAGCAAAATTCCAAATGCCGATGTTATTATAAATAAGCCGAAAATTGAACCTGAGCATTCAAACAGCAGAAGTGGCCGCAATATCGCGCCGCAAATTAAACATTTTGTTATGATAAGCAGCGGAAAGGGCGGAGTTGGTAAAAGCACGACAACGTTAAATTTAGCTATTTCAATGGCAAAACTAGGCAAAAAAGTAGGACTTCTTGATGCTGATATTTATGGACCTAATATTCCTAGAATGATGGGAGAAAACAACGTTCAACCTACTATTATCGGACAAAAATTAAAACCGATTTTAAGCCATGGCGTTGAGATGATGAGTATGGGAATTTTGGTTGAAGCAGGTCAAGGTCTTATCTGGAGGGGCGCTATGATAATGAAAGCTGTGCAACAACTCTTACAGGATGTAGCGTGGAGTGATTTGGATGTGCTTTTTATCGATATGCCGCCAGGAACAGGCGATGCGCAAATTACAATCGCTCAAAGTGTGCCGGTTTCAGCAGGAATTTGCGTTACGACGCCGCAAACTGTGGCGCTTGATGATTCAGCGCGAGCGCTTGATATGTTTGAAAAACTTCATATTCCGTTAGCAGGACTTATTGAAAATATGAGCGGTTTTATTTGTCCGGACAACGGCAAAGAATATGATATTTTCGGTCATGGCGGTGCTGAAATTTTGGCAAAAAAATATAATTGTGAAGTTCTTGGCGAAATTCCTATTGAAATGGCGATTAGAGAAGGAGGCGATGATGGAAAACCGATCAGCTTTTATGCTCCAAATTCCGTCAGCAGCGAAAGATATGCCAAAATCGCCGAAAAACTTATCGCTGTTTTGGAAAAAATAGATAAAGAAAATTTAGCTTCAAATGCCGATATTCAGCCGATAATGCACTAAAAATTCAGTCTTTTTAAGATGAAATTTTGTTGTTTTTTAAAATTTCTTGCGTCAAAAAAAACGGCGCGAGAAATTTTTTAAATCTTACTTTTCATAAGTATCTTTCTTAATTTAATTAAAATGTTAATTTTTATTGTTTCGGCTATTATTTTATAATATTTTTTATATGCGTTTAAAAATTTTAAAAACATTATAAAAAAAACGGAGCGGAATATATAAGAATAAAATAATCTCCGGATTTTAATCGCAATCATAAATGACTTAACCATCAAGTTTGAAACTATTAGTATCTCATATTTTATTTGCTTTTTTATATTACAAATTCGCGATTTTTTACTGAATACGGAAAATTTTAAGAAAAAGAAATTTTACTGAAAAATGGTATAATGTTTGAAGTTTTAAATATAAGAAAAACGATTTTTAAAGGGGAAAAATGCTTAATCTTACACCTGAAAATGCTCTAAAATTCAAAACTGAAGCCATTACTACGGGCATTGCCGCGCAAGACTTTGTGTAGCGCAAAAATGCAAAAATATAGATAAATACAGTGATTTCATAGAAGATTTAAAACTAAATTTCACTGATAATTTTATTAAAAAATATTTAAATTTAGAAGTTATTGATGACGCGCATAAATTTTGTGAATGGTTTGACGCAAATGTGGAATTTTTAAGTTGGGATGAAATAACAGAAAAAATAATTGAAACATTACATTTAAAAAATAAGAATATTTAATAAATGTTTTAGACATTGTTATTTTGCATTTTTAAATATCCATAATAAGGCATTTTAAAAAAATATAATTTATCAATATTTTTTTTGCACATTAAATTTGAATTCGCTATTTTTTGTTTTAAAACCGTTTATCTGTAAAAATATCGTTAATTTTATATCCGATATTACGTAAAAATCGTGCTTTATGATACTGTAAAAGTGCCGATATAAAAGACTTTACGAATTTCAATTAAAAAAAATACGGACTAAATGATTCAGATGAAATTTTAAATATAGCTGATATTAAAGTTATTTTTGAAAAAGGCAAAAACTTACGAAGTTGCTAAAAAAATTATAAATAACGATAAAAGGCTAATTTTTTAAAATTCTACAAGTAAAACAAAAATGCAGGAGTTTTACTTAAAGATTTTTATAAATGTTTAAAAAACAAGATCAAAATTCATTCATAAAGATTTGAAATAAAATTTTATTTAAAGCCGTATTTTAAAGTTTGTAATATTAAAAAGTCATTGTATAATTCTAAATTTTCAGCTTGATTTGATATAATCTTCAAAAAAATAAAATTAAGGTTAAAAATGTTTGTAGATAATGTGAAATTTCACACTAAAGCCGGAAAAGGCGGAGCCGGATGTGTCAGTTTTAGACGCGAAAAATTTATTTTGTTTGGCGGACCTGATGGCGGCGATGGCGGCGATGGCGGTAACGTTTATTTTAAAGCGGATAAAAACTCTCACACACTTTCAAAATATAAAGGTAAAAAACTTCTAAAAGCAGAAAACGGTGCAGGCGGAGAAGGGCGTAAAAAATTCGGTAAAAAAGGTGCTGATTTGGTGCTTATCGTGCCGCCTGGAACTTCTATTTACGATGATAAAACAGGTGAACTTCTTTTTGATTTGAAAGAAGACGGCGAGAAAGTTTTGGCATTAAAAGGCGGAAAAGGCGGGCTTGGAAATGTGCATTTTAAAAGCCCTGTAAATCAACGTCCTGAGTATGCGCAACCTGGACTTTCAGGTGAAGAAAAAGATATCAGACTGGAGCTTAAGCTGATAGCTGACGTTGGACTTGTAGGATTTCCAAATGTCGGCAAATCTACTCTTATTTCAACGATTTCAAACGCCAAACCTGAAATTGCGAATTATGAATTTACAACTCTTACGCCAAAACTTGGAATGGTTGAAGTTGATGAGTTTTCAGGTTTTGTGATGGCGGATATACCTGGAATCATTGAAGGAGCAAGTGAGGGGCGAGGGCTTGGAATTAAGTTTTTAAAGCATATCGAGCGCACGAAAATTTTACTTTTTATGCTTGATATGTCGAATTATCGCACTTTAAAAGAACAATTTAATGCATTAAAAGAAGAAAGCACGAAATTTTCTAAAAATTTGGCAAATAAATTGTATGCGATTGCGCTTACAAAGGCTGATACGGTAGAAAACACCAATAAAATATTGACTGAATTTTGTGATGAATTCGGATTTGAAAGCAGGCAAATTCCAAATGAAAAAGGTGAGTTTGATAAAACAAAGCCTGTTTTTGTAATGCAAATTTCAAGCGCAGCAAATAAAAATATAAAAGAGTTAAAATTTGCCCTTCTTGAAATTTTAAAGGCGCAAAATTGAAACGAATTGTAGTAAAAGTTGGCTCTCACATACTTAGTGACGAACATAAAATAAGTGAAAGTCGCGTTTGCGGTTTGTGCGATTTTTTGTGCGAGCTTATGAATAAATTTGAAGTGATTTTAGTAAGCTCAGGCGCTCAAAGTGCCGGTAAAATAAAGTTTGATTTGGAAAAAACAAATCTTGTAAATCGCCAAATTTTAGCAGCTGTGGGGCAACCTTATTTAATGGAAATTTATAGTCGTTTTCTTTCTAAAAACGGAATTTTGGCTTCTCAAATTTTACTTACCGCAAGCGATTTTGATTCCAGAAAATCGACAAATCACGCGAAAAATCTCATAGAAGGGCTTTTAAAACATAAAATTTTGCCTATTATAAATGAAAATGACGCGACTGCAATTGCAGAAATTGTTTTTGGTGACAATGATAGACTTAGTGCTTCTGCGGCACATTTTTTCGGTGCCGATTTGCTTGTGATTTTAAGCGATATCGATGGATACTACGACAAAAATCCGCGCAAATTCAGTGATGCTAAAATACGCGAAAAAGTATCTGAAATAAGCGAAGACGAACTGAATCTTACATCTGAAGCCGGAAGCGAGTTTGGCACGGGCGGTATTGTGACAAAACTGAAAGCTGCGCAATTTTTACTTGAAAACGGCAAAGCGATGTTTTTAGCAAGCGGTTTTGATTTAAGCGTGGCAAGAGCGTTTTTGCTTGAAAATCGCCAAATCGGCGGCACGCTTTTTAATGCTTAAAGGAAAAAAATGAAAATTGTTTTTATGGGAACGCCAGAGTATGCAACTGCTATTTTAAGGGCTTTGTTTGAGAATAATTTTAAAATTTCAGCTGTTTTTACGCAGCCTGATAAACCTGTCGGTAGAAAACAAATTTTAACTCCGCCGGATGTGAAAAAATTTTTACTTGAAAGTCACGCTGACACACCGATTTTTCAACCTTCAAACATTAAAACATCGGAAATTGCAGAAAAAATCGGTGAATTTTCGCCTGATTTTATTGTAGTGGCGGCTTATGGACAAATTTTGCCGCTTGAAATTTTAGAAATTTGTCCATGCATAAATTTACACGCTTCTATTTTGCCTAAATTTCGCGGTGCAAGCCCGATACAAAGCGCGATTTTAGAAGGTGAAAAAATTAGCGGCGTAACTGCTATGAAAATGGGAGCAGGGCTTGATGACGGCGATATTTTGGGATTTAGTTTTTGTGGAATTCAAAAGCTTGATGAGAGCGAAGTTTTTCATAAATTCGGAAACGTTGCCGCTAAATTATGTATTAAAATTTTGCAAAATTTTAATGATATAGCACCTTTAAAACAAAAAAACGTTCTTTCAAGCAAATGCAAAAAAATAAAAAAAACAGACGGACTTGTAAAATTTGGCGATAGCGCTGATGAAATTTTGGCAAAATTTTCAGCTTTTAAAACGTGGCCGGGAATTTTTTTGGAAAATGGTACGAAACTGCTTGAAATTCGAAAATTTTCAGATGAAAAAAAAGAGTTCGGCAAAATTTCACATATTACAAAAGATGGTTTCACACTTGCTGTAAAAGACGGTGAAATTGAAATTTTGAAGTTACAGGAACCTAGCAAAAAAGCTATTTTGGCGCGAGATTTTATAAATGGAAAGAGGCTTAAAATTGGTGATAGAATTTCTTGAAACTTTGCCATCTACGCAAAGCGAGCTCATTTTACGGATTAAATCCGGTAAAGTTTTCGGCAAATATGCACTTGTCGCGGAAGAACAAAGTGCCGGTTTTGGCAGCCGTGAAAATGAGTGGGTAAGCGGTAAAGGAAATCTTTTTTTGTCGTTTTGCTTGAAAGATTGCGAAATTGCAAGTGATATACAAAAACAATCTCTTAGCATTTATTTCGGTTTGATTTTGCAGGAATTTTTAAATAAAAACGGTTCTAAAGCATGGTTAAAATGGCCGAATGATATTTATATAGGTGAAAATAAATGCGGCGGAATTTTAACTTCAATAGTTAGAAATTTTATAGTTTGCGGCATAGGATTAAATTTAATAAATGCACCGGAAAATGCTGAAATTTTAGATATAAAAATGAAGCGGGATACCATAATTTACGGCTTTTTGGAAATGGTGGAAAAACAAATTTCATGGAAGCAAATTTTTAGCAAACTTTTGATAGAATTCGAAAAATCAAAAAAATTCGTAGCTACGATTAACGGCAAAAAAGTACCATTAAATGAAGCTATTTTGTGTGATGACGGCTCGATTTTGATTAATGACAAAAAGGTGTATTCTTTAAGATGAGTGAAATTATTACAATTGCAAATCAAAAAGGCGGAGTCGGCAAAACTACAACTGCTGTAAATTTGGCATCTTGTCTGGCAAATAGCGGCAAAAAAGTACTTCTTATAGATGTGGATCCGCAAGCTAATGCTACAACCGGACTTGGATTTAGCAGAAACGATTATGAATTTAATATATATCATGTTTTTTTGGGCGTTAAAAAAATCTCCGAAATACTTTTAAAAACCGAAATAGAAAATCTTGAATTGATTCCATCAAATATCGGGCTTGTAGGCATTGAAAAAGAATTTTCAGATATGGATAATAATTATAAAACAATTCTTAAAAATTCGTTGATGGAAGTTGAAAAAAATTATGATTTTATCCTACTTGATACACCGCCGACACTTGGAAATATAACTGTAAATGCGCTTATTTCAAGCAATAGTGTAATAATTCCTATTCAATGCGAATTTTATGCGCTGGAAGGTCTTGCGCTTATTTTAAATACCATAAAATTTATAAAAAAAACAGAAAATAAAGATTTGCAAATTTTAGGATTTTTGCCTACGATGTATAGTAATAATAATCTGGCGAAAGAAACTATAATAAATTTAAAAGAGCATTTTGGCGATAAGCTTTTTAAAAATATGAACCAAAAAGATGAGTTTATAGTTATTCCTAGAAATGTAAAACTTGCAGAAAGCCCAAGTTTCGGTAAACCTATAATATTATACGATCCGAAATCAGTCGGTGCAAATACATATAAAAACCTCGCAAGATCAATAATAAGGAAATTTCAATGAGTGGAAGAAAAAAAGCTCTTGGACGTGGGCTTGATGCTATTTTAGGCGATGTCGAGCTTACTTATACAAAAGAGCTTCAAAGCGGAAGAAACGATATAGTAATTGAGCTTGAAATAGATAAAATAAAACCAAATCCGTATCAACCGCGCAAAAATTTTGATGAAGAAGCTCTGAAAGAACTTAGCGAAAGTATTGAAAGACACGGACTTATTCAGCCGATTATAGTTATGCAAAAAGGAGATGAATATCTGCTTATAGCCGGAGAACGTCGTCTAAGAGCTACAAAGATTTTAGGTGATAAGACTATAAAAGCGATTGTTGCCGATTTTGCATCTCAAAATTTAAGAGAACTTGCACTAATAGAAAATATTCAAAGACAGGATTTAAATCCAATTGAGCTGGCAAATTCTTATAAAGAGTTGATAGATGAGTATAAAATTACGCAGGAAGAACTTTCAGATATAATTAAAAAATCCCGCACCCAAATAACAAATACTATTCGCTTACTCTCACTTAGTGATTTCACACAAAAAATGATAGCAAATAATAAAATTTCTCAAGGGCACGCTAAAATAATGGTCGGCTTGAATCCGGAACAGGAAAAACTTGTTGTAGATACGGTAATAGGACAAAAATTAAGCGTAAGAGAAACTGAAAATTTAGTCAAAAAGATTAAAGAAAAAAATTCGCCGAAAGTTGCAAAAAAAATAAATGATGAAGTTAAAAATTTTAAAATAGAACTTGATAAACTTAAAACTAAACTTGAAAAATTCGGCAAAATTAGTATAAGAAATCGAAAAATTTCAATAGAATTTGATGAAATTTCGCAAATTTCAAAATTTATTGAGAAATTTTAGCAAATTTTTTGAATTCATATTGTAAAATACAAAGTTTCGTAAATTTTTTAAAGGAGAGATAATGTTTGAAGTGAGTTTTCCGGCAATGGTAATGACCATTGTGGTTTTTCTGGCTTTGATATATTTTTTAAATCAAAAGCTTTATAAACCGCTGCTTGCATTTATGGAAGAAAGAGAAAATTCTATTAAAAAAGATGAAGAACTTGCAAATCAAAACACTTTGGATCTGAATATAGACAAAGCGGAGCTCGAAAAAGTTGTGAGTGAAGCAAACATGAGCGCAAGTCAAATTAAAAATGAAGCAATTCAAAAAGCAAAAGATAAAGTTGACGAAATTCTGTCTAAAAAAAGAGTAGAATTACAAGCTGATTTTGATGATTTTATGAATGATCTTGCTAAACAAAAAGATGAAATTAAAGCTGGATTACAAAGTAAAATACCTGAATTTCAAAATAGTTTAAAAGCGACTTTGTCAAAGATTTAAGGTAAAGCGATGAATAAATTTTTATTTTTTATTTTTGTTTTTGTCGGAATTTCATTTGCAGGAGATGATACGGCAACAAAAGATTATGATATAGTTTGGCGAACAATAAATTTTGCAATTTTCTTCGGAATTTTATTTTATTTGATAAAAGGGCCTATAAAAAATGCTTACAATGCAAGAATAAACAGAATTTCAAGTAGACTTGAAGCGATTCAGACAAAGCTGAAAGAATCAAAAGAAAAAAAGGAAGCTTCAAAGAAAAACCTTGAAGATGTTAAACAAAAATGTGTTGAGCTTATTGAAACAGCTAAAAAAGAGGCTATTCAATTGGATGAAAAAATTCAACAATCGGCTCAAATTGATATTGCTCAAATGCAAAAAAGTTTTGCAGAGCAAAAAGAATTTGAAATAAGACGTCTCAAAAAAAGTGTTACCGCTGAAATTTTGGACGAACTTTTTAATGAAAAAAGTGTAAATCTTTCACAAAACGAGCTGATAAATTTAGTTCAAAAAAAGGTGGTTTGAAATGTCTGAAAATATAGCAAAAAGATATGTAAAAGCATTGATTGAAGTTTGCAAAAAAGATGAATTAAATGATGTTTTAAAAGGACTAAAAGCTATAGTATCCGCTTTCAGCGTTGCAAAATTTAATGATATAATTAAATCACCTACAGTTAGCAAAAAAGATAAAATTTCACTTATACTTTCTTTTTTGAAAGAACCTAATGTAAAAATTGAAAATTTACTTAAAATTTTGATGAAAAACGGCAGAATTTCTCTTTTGCCTCAAATTTATGATGGTATCAAAGAAAGCATAGCTTTGTCAAATAATGAATATCAAGGTAAAATTTACACAAAAGAAAATTTAGATGAACCTACGATTAAATTACTTGAAACGAATTTTTCTAAAAAATTGAATGCAAATATAAAATTTGTTTGTATTGCGGGAAATTATACAGGTGTGAAAATTGATATAAGCGATCTTGGGTACGAGATAAGTTTTTCAATTGACAGATTAAAATCAGCAATGAGTGAATATATATTAAAAGCAATTTAAAGGAGAGCGCGTGAGTGCAAAAATTAAGGTAGATGAGATAAGTAGTATAATCAAAGAACGAATTGAAAACTTTGAGCTAAATATCAATATCGAAGAAACAGGCAAAGTCGTTAATGTCGCAGATGGCGTGGCAAGCGTATACGGTCTAAAAAATGTAATGGCAAATGAGATGGTTGAGTTTGAAAATGGCGTAAAAGGTCTCGCTCTCAATCTTGAAGAAAATAGTGTAGGTGTCGTTATTTTAGGTAGTATAAGCGGAATAGTGGAAGGTACAAGTGTAAAAAGGCTTGGTAAACTTTTAAGAGTTCCGGTAGGAGATGCTTTAATAGGTCGTGTTGTAAATGCATTAGGTGAGCCGATTGATGCAAAAGGTCCTATAGAATACAGTGAAACCAGATTTGTTGAAGAAAAAGCTAAAGGCATTATGGCTAGAAAATCGGTTCATGAACCGCTTCAAACAGGTCTTAAAGCAATCGACGCCCTTGTTCCGATCGGTAGAGGTCAAAGAGAGCTAATTATCGGAGACCGTCAAACAGGTAAAACAACAGTTGCTGTTGATACTATCATAAACCAAAAAGGACAAGATGTAATTTGCATATATGTAGCAATCGGTCAAAAACAATCGACAGTTGCTCAAGTTGTGAAAAAATTGGAAGAGTATGGCGCTATGGATTATACTATAGTTGTCAGCGCAGGAGCCAGTGAGCCTGCTGCACTTCAATACCTTGCACCATATGCAGGTTGTACAATGGGTGAATATTTCAGGGATAATTCACGCCATGCTTTGATTATTTATGATGATCTTAGTAAACACGCCGTAGCTTATCGTGAAATGTCTTTGATTTTGCGCCGTCCACCGGGACGTGAAGCTTATCCAGGAGATGTTTTTTATCTTCATTCAAGATTGCTTGAAAGAGCAAGTAAGCTTAGTGATGAACTAGGTGCTGGAAGTTTAACAGCGCTTCCTATAATAGAAACACAAGCAGGTGATGTTTCAGCCTATATTCCTACAAACGTTATTTCAATTACAGACGGGCAAATTTTCCTTGAATCCGGATTATTTAACTCAGGTATTCGTCCTGCTATCAACGTCGGTCTTTCAGTTAGCCGTGTTGGAGGTTCCGCTCAAATTAAAGCCATTAAAAAAGTATCCGGTACACTTCGCCTTGATCTTGCACAATACCGCGAACTTCAAGCATTTGCACAATTTGCAAGTGATTTGGACGAAAGCAGTAGAAAACAACTTGATCGTGGTCAAAGAATGGTTGAAATTTTAAAACAACCACCTTACAGTCCGCTTCCGGTTGAAAATCAAATTGTTATTATTTTTGCAGGAAGTCGCGGATTTTTGGATGATATACCGGTTAGCGCGATAGGAAAATTTGAAAACGAGCTTTATTCATTTATTGAAGCAAAGTATCCAAATATATTTGAAGACATACGAACCAAAAAAACGATTGAAAAAGATTTGGAGGAAAATTTAGCGAAAGCGTTAAATGATTTTAAAATGACTTTTTCTGTCAAATAAGGTTAAATTATGGCAAATTTAAAAGATATAAAGTTAAAGATAAAAAGTGTAAGCAATACCGAGAAAACGACAAAGGCTATGAAGCTTGTATCTAATGTCAAGCTTAAAAAAGCTAAAGATTTCGCTAAACAATCGAAAGCTTATGCTATTAAAATTAACGAACTTTTAAGCGAAATTTCAGCTAAAATTCAGGTAAATATTAAAAGTTTTGCCGATGATAAATTTTTTGATACAAACAGAGAAGTGAAAATAGTGGATATTATTTTTGTTACAGCCGATAAAGGACTTTGCGGCGGTTTTAATATTCATACAATTAAAAAAGTTAAGGAAACTATTGAAGAGTATAAATCAAAAAAAATAAAAGTTCGTCTTAGAGCTATAGGAAAAAAAGGTATTGAATATTTTAATTTTCAAGGTGTAGAACTTTTGAAAAAGTATATAGGTTTAAGTTCGTCTCCAAGTTCTAAAAAGGCTGCTGAAGTGATATATGAAGCTATTAATGATTTTGAAAACGGAAAAACTGATAAAATTGTTTTAATACATAACGGCTATAAAAATATGATTTCGCAAGAGATGAAAGTAAATGTTTTACTTCCTGTTGAACCGCCTACTGCCAATGAAAGCAGTTATATGGGTTCAAATATGGAATTTGAACCAAGTGATGGCGGAGACAATATAATAAGAACTTTGACGAAAAAATATTTCGAATACAGTATGTATTATTCGCTTATTGATTCGCTTGCAGCTGAGCACAGCGCCAGAATGAATGCGATGGAAAATGCAACAAACAACGCGAAAGAGCGTTTAAGTCAATTGAATTTGGAATACAATAAAGCTAGACAAAGTTCAATTACCACTGAGCTTATAGAAATCATCAGTGGTGCGGAATCAATGAAATAAAGGAGAATTGATGAAAGGTATTATTTCGCAAGTAATGGGTCCTGTCGTAGATGTGGATTTTAAAGATTATTTGCCAAAAATTAACGAAGCAATTGAAGTCAAATATGATGTAGAAGGCATTCAAAAAAGACTCGTACTTGAAGTAGCGGCGCATTTGGGAGATAATAAAGTGCGCACAATTGCTATGGATATGAGTGATGGCTTACGTAGAGGTCTTGAAGCTGAAGCTTTGGGTGCACCTATCAGCGTGCCTGTCGGTAAGAAAGTTTTAGGTAGAATTTTTAATGTAACAGGTGATTTGATTGATGAGGGCGAGCCTGAGGATTTCGAAACTCGCTGGTCAATTCACAGAGATCCGCCAAGTTTTGAAGATCAAAGTACAAAAAGTGAGATTTTTGAAACAGGTATTAAAGTTGTAGATCTTCTAGCACCTTATGCAAAAGGTGGAAAAGTCGGACTTTTCGGTGGTGCAGGTGTCGGAAAAACAGTTATTATTATGGAGCTTATTCATAATGTTGCTTTTAAGCATAATGGATATTCGGTATTTGCAGGCGTTGGTGAAAGAACAAGAGAGGGAAATGATCTTTATAATGAAATGAAAGAAAGCGGTGTTTTGGATAAAGTTGCCCTAACTTATGGTCAAATGAACGAGCCACCGGGAGCAAGAAACAGAATCGCTTTAACAGGTCTTACAATGGCTGAATATTTCCGCGATGAACTTGGACTTGATGTACTTATGTTTATTGACAATATTTTCAGATTTTCACAAAGCGGTTCGGAGATGTCTGCGCTTCTTGGAAGAATTCCGTCAGCCGTTGGTTATCAACCGACTTTGGCTAGTGAGATGGGAAAACTTCAAGAGAGAATTACATCAACCAAAAAAGGTTCAATTACATCGGTTCAAGCTGTATATGTTCCTGCAGATGACTTGACAGACCCTGCTCCTGCAACTGTTTTCGCACACCTTGATGCAACTACCGTTTTAAATAGAAGCATCGCTGAAAAGGGAATTTATCCTGCTGTGGATCCGCTCAATTCAACTTCAAGAATGCTTGATCCTCAAATTGTCGGTGAAGAACACTATAAAATAGCTCGCGGAGTTCAAGCTGTGCTTCAAAAATATAAAGATTTGCAAGATATTATTGCTATTTTAGGTATGGATGAACTTAGTGAAGAAGATAAACTTGTAGTTGAACGTGCAAGAAAGATAGAAAAATATCTATCACAACCATTTTTTGTAGCCGAAGTTTTTACAGGAAGTCCTGGAAAATATATTAGCCTTGAAGATACAATCGCAGGATTTAAAGGAATTTTGGAAGGCAAATATGATGATTTACCTGAAAATGCTTTTTATATGGTTGGAAGTATTGACGAGGTTTTAGCCAAAGCTGAAAAAATGAAAGCATAAAAGGCAAAATTTATGGATAAGTTATTCTTAGAGATTGTTACACCTGAAGGTGAAATTTTTGCAAATGATGTAAAATCGGTACAAGTTCCAGGTTGTGAAGGCGAGTTTGGAATTTTACCAAGACACGCTACTTTGGTGACTACTCTAAATGCCGGCGTTATTGAAGTTGTAAATTTAGATGGCACAAAAGATATGATTGCTATTGATGATGGCGGTTGTATTAAGGTTGCTGAAGATAAAACTACTATTTTAGCTAACGGCGCAGTTTATATCGGCGGTAGTAATGAAAGCGAGATTGCAATTTCTTTGCAAAAAGCAAAAGAGTTGGTAAAATCAATGTCATCAAATACAATAGTTTATGCAACTACTATAGCAAAAATAGATGAGCAAGTAAGGCAAAAATAAGTGCAATCATTAGATATTTTTTTGAGTTATATAAATAGAAGCTCTTTTATTACACTATTTGTACTTACTTGGCTATCTATTTATTTTATTTTTACGCTTACAATTTTGATTTCGAGGTATTTTGGATTAAACAGTTGGCAAAAACGTGAGCAAAATGCCTTGGAATCTTTGCTTATGGGAAGACAAATCAGTACTTTAAATACGGTTTTAAAGAAATTTTTAACCGGTCGCGTTACAAGAGAAAAACTTGCAATCTGTCAAGGTATGGCAGAAAAGAATGCTACAAGCGGACTTACCTGGCTTTCTATTATTTCATCTACATCGCCGTTTATCGGACTTTTTGGAACGGTTATAAGTATACTTGATACGTTTTCTAAAATGGGAGCTGGAAATTCAAGCATAGCTGTTATAGCTCCTGCTATAAGCGAGGCACTTGTTGCTACAGGTTGTGGAATTTTTGTGGCGATTCCTGCGTATACAGCGCATTTACTTATAAAGCGCAAAGCTTATGAAATTATGAGTATTATAAATCGTTCGGCTGACATTATTATTTATTCAGCACAACAAAAAGAACAATAATGTGGAATTATGATGAAAAGCCTGAGCTTAATATCACACCGCTCGTTGATATTATGCTTGTGTTACTTGCTATTTTAATGGTGACTACTCCTGCTATCATATATGAAGAAAAAATAAATCTTCCTGATGGCTCTAAAACGGAAACTTCACAAAGCACGAAGGAATTTCTGATTGTGCGAGTCGGGGATGATAAAATCATACATATAGATCAAAATTCAATGAGCTTTGGCGAGTTTTCGGATAATTTGCTTCATATCGCAAATTCCGGTATGTACAGTAAAGAAAAACCCGTATATATTCAAGCCGATAAAAAATTGTCTTACGATGATGTTATGTTTGTGCTTAAAACGCTCAAACAAATGGGCTTTTTTAAAATAGCACTTCAAACAAACGGATAAAAATTTGCGAAATTTTAGTAATATCGGTGTAAAATTTGATAATTTTACATCATTTTTGCTCGCTACGCTTATATATTTTTTGGCAATTTTGTTACTGATATTTAAAGCGACTTTTCATGATTTAAATCAAAATTTTACAGATGATAAAAATGCATTTATGGATATTATAGCTATTGATATAGATGAAGGCGTTCCAACCAGAACAGCAAAAGAAGTTGCCGATTCACAAGAAAGTGAAGCCGTTAAAACTTTACCACAAGAAAAAATAGAACTTGAAAATTTAAAAGTTCAAAAAAAGCCGGAACCAAAAGTAGAACAAAAACCTATAGAAAAAGTTGAAGAAAATATTGTTAAGCCCGAACAAAAAGAAATCGAAGAAATTAAACATGAAAAAAAAGAAATTAAGCCTGAATCAAAAGAAGCAGCAAAAGACCAGGAATCTAAAAAACAAAATTTGAATGATCTTTTTGCTGCGACAACATCTAATAATGAAAAACTTACTAAGGCTACATCTGAAGTAAAATCAAAAAAAATAGGTGCAAAACAAAGTAAAGGAGTGATTTCGGATAAAGATGCCGGTAAATCGCAACTTACAGGAATTTATGATGCCTTTAAGGGCGGTGTTCGCAAAAAATTAACGGCTCTTTGGTCAAGATATAATGGCGGAAGTAATAATGATGCGCTTGTCAGTATCACTATTTCCGCTGACGGAAAGCTTAAAAGTTATGAAATTTTAGAGCTATCTTATGATAGCGAGTTTAATCAGAAATTGCGTGACTTTATGGAAAGTCTTTATAATCAGGATTTTCCAAAGCCGCCAAATAACGAAGAATATACATTTAGTAAATTAAAATTAAATACACAATTATAAGGAGATAGAATGAAAAAGTTATTATTGCTTTTTACATTTTGTGTGAGTTTATTTGCGTATGTTGATGATGCTACGATGACAATCACAAACAAAGGCTCAAATTTGCCTAAGATTGTAGTTCAAAATTCATCAATGATTGCAAATTCGTCTTTAAATCAAAAATTTTTTAAACTTATGGTAGGAGATTTAAAAGTCGGCGCTACATTTGAAGTAAGCGATGAATATTTTGAAAGCAGCTATGACGGCGATTTTCGCACAAATATATCAAGCGACAGCGGTACAGCGTTAATAGTTAGATATGCTCTTAGCGATGCTTCACCTATGAGTTTAAAAGCAAAAGTTTTGGATGCAATTACAGGAAAAATTTTATATGAAAACAGTTTTTCGATAGAAGATAAATCCAAATTTCCATTTCTTGCTCATGACGCCGTTAGTGAAATAGTCAAAAATTTAGGATATTCAAATGTTGATTGGATGAGAGAAATGATACTTTTTTCGCGTTATACAAGCGCAAAAGAGAGCGAAATTCTTATAGCCGATTATACATTGACATATCAAAAAACAGTTGTAAGAGGCGGATTGAATATATTTCCAAAATGGGCAAATAAAGCACAAAATGCGTTTTATTATACATATTATATAAATAAAAATACACCTGCTATTTTTAAATACAATCTTTCAAACGGAAGTAAAAGTAAAATTTTCACAGGTAAAGGTATGACAATAGCAAGCGATGTAAGCGATGATGGAAGCAAGCTTTTGATTACAAATGCTCCAAAAGATCAACCGGATATTTTTCTATATAATCTTAATAGCGGCTCTATGAAACAAATTACGAATTATCCCGGAATTGATGTAAATGGAAATTTTGTTGATAATGATAGCAGAATTGTTTTTGTTAGTGACAGACTTGGATATCCGAATATTTTCGCGCAAAGTATAGATGGCGGAAATGTCGAGCAAATGGTTTTTCAAGGTAAAAATAACAATTCAATCAGCACACACGGTAATTATATAGTTTATTCAAGTCGCGATGGCAGCGGAAGCTTTAATATTTATTTAATTTCAACAGGCACAAATCTTATTCGTCAACTTACAGCAGACGGCAAAAATATGTTTCCAAGATTTTCAAGTGACGGTGGAAGCGTGATGTTTATAAAACATTCTAATTTTGGCAGTTCTATCGGAATAATCAGAATAAATGAAAATAAAAGTTTCCAATTCCCACTAAAAATCGGTCAAATTCAATCAGTTGATTGGTAAAACTTATATAATTTTCAAAAAAATATGTTATAATAACGCGCAAATTTATTGAAAAGGATGTAGAAATGAAACATTTAGTTTTATTATCAGCAGTAGTTGCCGCTCTTATGGTGAGTGGTTGTTCTAAAAAAACCCCTGAGGTTAATTCAAATTCAGCAGATGCACTTGCTACTTTGGCTTCAAAAATTCAAAGTGAAGTAAATACAGTTTATTTTGATTTTGATAAATTTAATATCAAAGCAAGCGAACAAAGCAAAATTAGCAATAATGCAGCGCTATTCAATCAAGCAGGCGCAGAGTCTTTAACTGTTAAAATTGAAGGAAACTGCGACGAGTGGGGAACTGATGAATACAATTACGCTCTTGGTCTAAAAAGAGCAACAGCTGCAAAAGACGCTTTGGTTAAACAAGGTGTAGCTGAGAATAGATTATCAGTTGTAAGTTATGGCGAAAGCAATTTAGTTTGCACAGACAAAACTAAAGCTTGCGATGCTCAAAACAGACGTGATGAATTCAAAGTAGGTTTCTAATTTGAAATTTATTAAAATTTTGGTCGTGGCAGCTTTTGCCGCGACCTTTTTAAATTCAGAGGAAGTTTCCGTTTTTGATATGGGAAACATTAATAATGAAAATCCTCAAGGTCTTACAGAAAATGAACAGGTACTTCTTAAGAATCGCCAAAAAGTAGCTGATGTAGCCACAGGACTTGACAATACAAATGAAAGTTTGGAAGGACTTAAAACCGTTTTAGAAGGTACAAACGCTCAAATTGCCAATCTGGAAAATCGTGTAGCCGATCTTGAAATTCGCACAAAAGGCAAAGTAAACAAAAACAGCGATTTAGAAAGTATAAAGAAGGATATCGCATGGTTAAAATCTCAAATCAAAGAGATAAATGCTAAGCTTGACGGTGTTAACGTAAAAAAAAACTCTAACGAAGTAGAAAAATCTGTTTCAAACAATGAGAATTCTATAAAAACACAAAATTTTACTTCTAAAAAAGAAACTGAAATTTTAAAAGAAGCTGAAAAATTATACTCAAAAAAAGATTACAGCGGTGCAAAAGAGCGCTATGAATATTTAGTTTCTAAAAATTATCAACCTGCCAAATCAAATTTTATGTTAGGTGAGATTTCTTATTTCGGTAAATCTTACGGCGAAGCAATAAAATACTATCAAACAAGCATTTCTCACAGTCAAACACAACCATATACGCCAAAACTTCTATATCATACAGCCATAAGTTTTGATAAGATCGGCGATACAAACAGCGCCAATAAATTTTATAATGCGCTAAAATCAGCGTATCCTGATTCAAAAGAAGCAAAATCTTCACCGAATAGAAAATAGTGTTACTTACTGAAATTTAGATTTTCAGTTAAGCTGTAAAAAATTTAAAAATTTTTGTTTAGCAAAGCAATAATTAAATTTTAAATGTGATATTGCAATTTTCTTAATAAAAATTAATATATCAGTTTTTTGCGATGAAATTCTTTAAAAATTTGTTTTATAAGACATTATATAAAGATTAATTAATAAACCATTAATTTAATATGATATTTACCACCTATTAATCTTTTATAGTGATAACCATCATTTATATTATTTTTACCTTTATAACTTTTAATATCTTTATCAGTTAAATCTAAAACTTCTTTATCTTGTAGTCTTTTTCTAACCTCATCAATAGGCATTTTTCTAGCACCCATTTTTAAATATATATGTTCTACAGTCCCACTACACTCAATCCAAGCATTTTTATCTTTTAGTCTTAAATCATCTTTAACAATATTATACATTGACTTTTTACCCTCTGGAGTGCCATTTGTTCCTATATATTGAACTTTACGCCCACCCCTTTTAAAGGTATAAACAAAAACTGATAAAATTTCATTATTTTTTATTTCAAGTTTCCAAAAGTCTGAATCTGAAATTAAGTTATCTGGATTTTCTAAACCTGCTACTCCGCCAATATCTTTATAAGAGTTATAAAGAATTTCATAGACTTTATCTTTGTATTTTGAAGTTTCTCTATCATTTCCTGTTAAAACATTTACAAATTTTTCATTTAGATTTGAAAGATTTTGATTGTTTAAAGAATTTAAAGAGTTTAAGGTATTTGGATAATCAAAAAAGATTTAATTTTCATTTATATTTAAAGTTTCATCGGGTATAAAATCTATTGAATCATTAATTTTTGAATAATAATTAAATGCTTTTATTAGTCCTCTTTCTAAAGCATCTTTATCTGGCTTATGAGTACCTGGAATTCTTGTATAATTTGAAACTCCATAAAAAATTGATGAAAATTTTTCTTTAAAATAGTCATAAAAATCAAATAACTCATCTGATTTTGCAAATATTCCAAAAGTAAGTTGCCTATTAAAAACTTTTAAATTATTTAAAGTACTTAAAGGATTAAAAGATTTTAAAGGTTTTAAAGATTTTAATGTTATATTAATTGTTAAAGGGTCTATACAAGGATTTATAAGTATTTTAAAATTTTCCGGTCTTTCTAAACTCATTGCATAATAACCACCTAAACTATGTCCAATTATAATATCTACATTTTTAGATAACTCTTTTATTTTTGAAATAGTTTCATCATAATTTAAAAGGTTAAAATTTGGTGCAATTATTTTAGTTATTCCAAAATCGTTTAAAACTGATTTTATATTACTTGCGGTTGTACCATTACCTGAACTATTAAACCCGTGAACGATAAGAACTCTTTTTGATTTTAGGTCATCTAAACACTCTTTAAAACTTTGCATTTTTATATTTCCTTTTTTTAAACTTTCAAAATTAAATTTTATTTTTATTTTACCATTAAATTCAGATATTTTTTCACACTCACTTATCATTAAAATTATTGTCTGTTTTTATAATTTTATTTACTATATTTTTAAAAATATAGTAAATTTCAGCTATTTTTACTGCTTATATATCTAAGTAAAAAAATATCTTAAAATTTTTCTAAATTCAGTCTCTAAAATTCCTGAATGATAAAAATACTTATTTTTTAAAGCTACTTTATTGGAGATTAGGTTGTATTAAAACAAAAAATTAATAAAGCCTTATATGCTGATTACTGATAGTTTTAATTTACTTATTTATGATAGAATTTTTCGTTTTGAATTTCAAATTAGGAGAAAAAATGGCAAATAATCGCGTAATATCGATGTTTTATGAACTAAAAGATGCAAATTCAGGTGAATTTTTAGAGAGTAATTTTAAGGCGGATCAAATATCGTTTTTAACGGGAAAAGATCAAATTTTAAGCAAACTTGAAGATGAGATAATAGATCTTGCTGAAGGCGCTGAAAAAATCGTTCGAATTTCTGCAAAAGAAGGTGTTGGAGAATATGATGAAAGCGCAGTGCAAGTTTTACCAAAAGAGCAATTTGCAGGCATTGATTTAAAAGAGGGAATGGAACTTTTTGGCGAAAGTGAAGACGGACAAACGGTGCGTGTAAGCGTAAAATCAATCGGCGAAGATGATGTTACAATTGATTATAATCATCCTTTTGCGGGTCGCGATTTGGAATTTCGCGTTAAAATCATGGAAAATAGAGAAGCCACTGCCGATGAAATTGCAATGGGCGTGCCTGAAGGCGTTCATACTTGCGAATGCGGCGAACATCATCACGAAGATCACGAATGTTGCCACGCTCATCATCACGAAAGTGGCGAATGCTGCGGCAAGCACCAAGAATAAATTATGAAATACGCATTTATTTTTCCTGGACAAGGCTCTCAAAGCGTTGGAATGGGCAGAGAATTTTATGAAAATTTTATAGAATGCAGAGAACTGTTGGACGAATCAAGTGAATTTTGCAAAATTGATTTTAAAAATTTGCTTTTTAGTGAAAATGAGAAGCTCGATATTTCTGAATTTACTCAACCTGCGATTGTTTTAAACTCTTTCATGGCTTTTTTGGCACTACAAAAAACAGCTGAAATTTCGCCTGTTTTTTCACTTGGACATTCTCTTGGCGAATTTTCGGCACTTGGTGTAAATAACGCTTTGGATTTCAAAGACACAATTAAACTTGTAAATATACGCGGAAAGCTTATGCAAGAAGCGTGCGAAGGCAAAAACGCATCTATGATGGTTGTTATCGGGCTTGATGATGAAAAAGTTACTCAAATTTGCAAAAACGCAAGAGAAGACGGTAAATCTGCTTGGGCTGCAAATTTTAATTGTGATGGACAAATCGTTGTTGCAGGAAACAGAGACGATCTTTCAAATTTAGAAAGTGAGTTTAAAGCAGCAGGCGCAAAGCGCGCTATGCTTTTAAATATGAGCGTAGCAAGCCATTGTCCGATATTAGAAAGCGCCGCCAAAGAGTTGGTTAAGTTTTTAAAACCGCTTTTGACATCTGAATTTGCCCCTGTTGTTTCAAATGTTACATCGCAACCTTATAGCACAAAAGATGAAGCGATTTCGCTGCTTAAAGAGCAACTTATTTTGCCGGTGCTTTATAAACAAAGTATTTTAAATATCGAAGACAAGGTTGATTGCTTTGTGGAATTCGGCGCAGGCGTTTTAAAAGGCATAAACCGCAGAATTACGAAAAAACCGACTTTTTCGATAAATGATCTTGATTCTTTGGATAAATTTTTAAATTTTAGAAAGGAAAATTTATGAAAATAGCGATTTTAGGGGCAATGCCTGAAGAAATCGATCCATTTATTGTAGAAATTCCAACCCAAATAGATTATTACGCAGGCAATAAATTTTACAAAGCCGAGTTTGCAGGGCACGAACTTTTTATCGCATACAGCAAAATCGGCAAGGTAAATGCCGCAATAACAGCTACCTTATTAATTGAAAAATTTAAAGTTGAGGCGTTACTTTTTACGGGCGTTGCAGGAGCTTTGAAAGATAATTTTAAAATAGGCGAGCTTTTATATGCCACAAAACTTGCTCAACACGATTTGGATATCAGCGCATTCGGTCACCCGGTAGGTTATGTGCCGGGAAATGAAATTTTTGTAAATACCAGCAAAAAACTCAACAAAATCGCTGTAAAAACGGCAAAAGATTTAGGTTTAACATTAAAAAGCGGTGTTATAGCAAGCGGCGATCAATTTATTTGCGATGACGATAAAAAAGCGTGGATTGCAAAAACATTCGGCGCCGATGCCGTGGAAATGGAAGGCGCCAGCGTGGCTCAAGTTTGCAGCGCTTTTAAAGTACCGTTTTTTATTATGCGAGCTATCAGCGACGTAGCGGGACACAAAGCTGAGATTGATTATGATGAATTTATGGAAAATTCCGCAAAAACAAGTGCTGATTTTGTTTTAAAGATGATAGAAAAAATATGATCAGCAAAAAATTGCTTAGAATAGTCGGACAGACAAATGCAAAATATAAAATGTTTGAAGAGGGCGATAGAATTTTGCTTGGGCTAAGTGGCGGTAAAGACAGTTTGGTTTTAGCGCATATTTTAAAGCATTTTAACTCTGTAAGTCCGCTAAAATGGGAATTTAAAGCAGTTACTTTAAGCTACGGGATAAATGAAAATTTTGAACCTTTAAAAAAACATCTTAAAGAATTTGAAATTCCACACGATATCATCGAAAGCAATATTTTTGAGTTCGGTAAAGAAAAAATTCGCCCAAACACAACATTTTGCAGTTTTTGCAGCCGTATGAGACGCGGATATCTCTACTCTTATGCGCTTAAAAACGGCTTTAACAAACTGGCTTTGGCTCATCATTTAGATGACGCTGCGGAGAGTTTTTTTATGAATTTAGGCTTCAATGGTGCTTTAAGGACACTGGCGCCAAAATATAAAGCGGAAAACCAAATAGTGATTATCCGTCCTCTCATTTTGGCAAGAGAAAGACAAATCAGAGATTGCGCCATAAAAAATGAAATGCCGATAATAAACGAAGAAGAGAGCTGTCCTGCTAAACTTTACGGTGGCAAAATGCCTACAAATAGGGCAAATACAAAACTTCGCCTACAAGCACTTGAAAAAGAAAATCCGAAATTTTTTATCAGTTTAAAATCGGCTTTTGAAAATTTGCATGCGGATACGTTTTTTTAATGAAATTTAAATGTCTGACGCAAGAAAATTTAAGCTATTTTTTCAATTTTGCTGAATATGTAAAAGTTTTTATTTAAATTTTGAAATTTCAATTTGTTAAAAGGAATAAAATAGTGCATTTTTGTTTGGAATGGTAAAATCTATGTATTTATTAAAAACAGAAGATTGTTTAATTTAAATTATTTCGTAAAAAAAATTATTTTGCATCAGGCACAGTGTGCAAAATTGCAAATAGCTATTTTATAGCGTTTTTATGGTTATAAATATTTTTTAATAAAATAAAATTTAGAGGTAAAAATGAGACAAATTTTTATAACGGCAACTGATACCGATATGGGTAAAACTTTCGTTACAACAGCGATTTTAAAAGCTTTTTTGGATGCCAAATTTGAAGCCGTCGCCATAAAACCTGTTCAAACAGGCTGCGAAATGAAAAACGGTAAAATGGAAGCACCTGATGTAAGCGTCTATAAAAAAGCGAATAAAAACAATGATTATGAGCCGCTTTATGCATTTAAATTCCCGGCTTCTCCGCATTTTAGCGCCTCTCTTGAAAACTCAAAAATTGAACTTGATAAAATTTTAACTTATGTAAAAGAGTTTGAAAAAAAGCACGAAATTTTGCTTGTTGAAGGTGCGGGCGGACTTTTTGTGCCATTAAACGAGAACGAAAATTTTATAGATTTAATGCAGATTTTAAATTACGAAACCGTTTTAGTATGTAAAAATGTACTTGGAATGATAAATCACACGCTTTTAAGCATTGAAGCACTTAAAATGCGCGGCGTTGATATCCGCGTTTTGGTTGTAAATTTTCACGATGAACAAGATACGATTGCAAAATCGAACTTAGAGTATTTAAAGGCGCATTTTAACGGTATTATCGTTGTTTTAAACAAAAATGAAACGCTAAAAAGCGCAAGCGAAAAATTTAAAATTTTAACCGACAATGTTCCAAAAAAAGAGCAAATTGATTTAGAATTCGATAAAAAGCATCTTTGGCATCCTTATACTTCGGCTCTAAACCCGCTTAAAGCGCATGGCGTGAAATTTGCCAAAGGAAATAAAATTTACACGGATGATGGTTGTTTAATAGATGGAATGAGTTCCTGGTGGTGCGCTGTAAATGGTTATAATAACGCGGTTTTAAATGAAGTTGCGATTTCTCAGATAAACAAATTTTCTCACATTATGTTTGGCGGTCTGACTCATGCACCGGCTATAAATTTAGGTAAAAAGCTTCTTGAAATTTTGCCTGAGTTCGATTATGTTTTTTACTGCGACAGCGGTTCTGTAAGCGTGGAAGTTGCGATGAAAATGGCGCTTCAATACCAACAAAATTTTGATAAGAACAAAACGAAGTTTTTAACAGTTTTGGGTGGTTATCACGGTGATACGTTCGGAGCTATGAGCGTTTGTGATCCGGTAAATGGAATGCATTTTTTATTTAAAGATTTTCTAGCGAAAAATTTATTTGCACCGCGTCCGAATTGTCCTTTTGACAAGCCTTTTGATAAAAAATGTTTAAGCGAATTTGATGAAATTTTCAGCGCTCATAAAGATGAAATCGCTGCGATTATTCTTGAGCCGATTGTTCAAGGGGCGGGCGGAATGTGGTTTTATCATCCGAAATTTTTAGAGCATTTGCGCGATATTTGTGATAAAAACGGTATTTTACTGATATTTGATGAAATTGCTACAGGATTTGGACGAACAGGTAAAATGTTTGCTTATAATTATACGAATATAGTGCCTGATATAATCTGTATCGGAAAGGCGATGACGGGCGGTTTTATGAGTTTTGCCGCAACTTTGGCGAACAAAAAGACGGCCCATGGTATAAGTAAAAACGGCGGCGTTTTTATGCACGGACCGACATTTATGGCAAATCCTCTTGCTTGCGCCGTTGCGGTTAAAAATATAGAAATTCTGCAAGACTCAAATTTAGAGCAAAACGTTTCAAGAATAGAAAAAATTTTAAAAGAAAATTTAGCCAAATGCAAAAAAATAAGTAGCGTTGCCGATGTACGTGTTATAGGTGCTATCGGCGTTGTAGAGATGAAAGAGTGCGTAAATGTCGAAGCTTTACAGGAATTTTTCATACAAAAAGGCGTTTTTATAAGACCGTTTGCTAAAAATATTTATATAATGCCACCTTTTATCACGCCGAATAATGATCTTTTAAAACTTTGTAACGCGATTTATGAAGCTATAAAACTTAAAAAATTTCAATTTTAAAAGGTAAAAAAATGATCATTTTGATTATTTATGCAGTTTTTCTTTTCGGTATAGGTTTTTGGGATTTTAGAAAAAAAGACGGGCTTGAGGGATTTTTAGTGGCAAATCGTAGTGCAAATGCCACTAAAATCGGATTTTCAATTATGGCGAGCTGTATCGGAGCCAGCGCTACGATAGGACTTGTGGCCAATGTGGCGAAATTCGGATTTCCTGCTATTTGGTGGCTTTTAGCAGGAGCTTTCGGACTTAGCATTTTGGCATTTATTTTTGCTAAAAAACTTCGTAAAACCGGCGCTTTGACACTTCCACAGATTTGCGAAGTATATATTTCAAAAGAGGCGAGAAAAATAAGCGCCGTCATTATAACTATCGCGTGGTTTGCCATTTTAGCGGCTCAATTTATCGCAACAGGTAAAATTTTAGCGGCTTTTGATGTAAATAACGGTGTAATTATAGGCGCTATCGTTATTGTCATCTACACGATGCTTGGCGGTCAAAAAAGCGTAATTAAAAGCGACGTTTATCAGTATTTAATCGTTATTATAAGTTTGATTGCAGTGCTTATCTGGATGTTGATGCAGCCCGTTAATCTTTTTTCAAATTTAAAAATCGAGTTTGTGAATGACAAATTCGGCTACGATTTGATTTTTTACTATTTGCTGATTCAAGGGCTTGTTTACATCATAGATCCTGCGCTTTTTTCGCGCATTTTTAGTGCAAAAGACGAAAATACCGCGTTTAAAGGCGCGATTTTTGGCGTAGTCGGAATGGTTTTTTCAGCATTTTTAATCATTATTATCGCTTTCGGAACAATTTCTTTAAATGATTCAAAAAGTGGAGAATTGCTTACAACGACGCTTTTTAATGCACTTCCGCCGGTTCTTGGAATTTTGCTTCTTTTAGGACTTCTTAGTGCCATTATAAGTTCGGCTGATACTTGTCTGATTACAGCTTCAAGCATATTTTGTTATGATGTTTTAAAAAGCGAAAATATCAAAATTCACAGAGTATTTGTTTTGATTTTTGGAGCGATTTCATATGTTTTAACTATTTTTGGTGAAGAATTCGGCATACTGGATTATCTATTCGCTGCAAATGACATTTTTGCGACGGGCGTTGTTACGGCACTGTTTTTTGCCATTATTTTTAATGGTAAAACGGATAAAAATATAATGTTGCTTGCTATGGTTTGCGGTGGAGTTTGCGGGCTTACAGCAGCAATCAGCGGCGATAAAATTTATAGTTTTATCGGCGTTTTTACGGCAAGCTTTTTTAGTATTTTAGCATTTTTAAGGGTAAAATTTGGACAAAGAAAGATATATATTTGAGAAATTTTCAAACAAAAAAAACGGAGATGACGGGGCTCTCGTAGGAAAATGGGTTTTTAGCAAAGATTTATTTGTTCAAAATATCCATTTTAAGAGATCTTGGCTTAGTTTAAGACAAATTGCTGTAAAAAGTATGCTTGTAAATATTTCGGATGCCGTCGCTATGAATGCGCGCCCGAAATATGCACTTTTAGGGCTTGAGTTGCCAAAAGACATCAGCGTTAGCGAGATTGACGAACTTTGCGGTGGTTTTTTGGATATTTGCAAAAAATTTAATATAAAAATTATCGGTGGTGATACGATTAGCGGTGATAGAATTTCTATTTCGGTTACAATTATATCAAAGACAAAAAAAGCTGTTTTTAGAAAAGGCGCCAAAATAGGTGATTTTATAGCTTTTACAGGAAATTTGGGAAGCGTGATTAAAGATTTCGGAATTTTGGAAAATGGCGGAAAAATAGATGAAAACTCAAAATTTATAACACCTGATTTAAAAGCTGATTTTTTTTATAAAGCTGCCAAATTCACTACTTCCGCGATGGATATCAGTGACGGGCTCAGTCAGGATCTTTCGCGTCTTTTAGAAAAAAACGGCGCCGGAATAAAATTTTTAAAAAATTTAAGCAAAGACGAGCTTTTTAGCGGCGAAGAATATGAAATTTTATTTACTTTTGCAAAGAAAAACAGAGATAAAATTCTAAAAATCGCTAAAAAAACAGCGACTAAAATCACAATTTTCGGCGAAATAGCGGAACTTAGCGCCGATACGAAATTTATTGATTTATCAAAAAAACACCATTTTGAATGATCGGATTTTTAAATTTTAAATAGTTTTCGTCAGATATGAAAAGTGAGAATAATTTTGAAATTTTTGATACAATTTACATATTTTAAAAAGGAAATAAAATGGATATAAAAAATTTAGAAAATTTGCTTAAAGAAGAACCCGGTTTTTTAAGTAGTGATGGCAAACTTTTAAAATCAAAAATCAAAGAGTGTGCACTTAAATATGATAAAATTTTGATAGATTTACTCATAAACAGCAAATTTAAAGAGCTGTTTTTTGAAAAACTGCAAAATGATATTTGGATTTTCAAACAAAAAACTTTTATTGATTATATAGATGATAAAAATTTCCTGCTTGACAGCTATACGAAGTTTAGTAACAAAATCGGTCTTAGCGTTTCAAATAAGTTTTTGTCACGAAATGACGATGTAGTGCTTAGTTTTCCATTCAAAGACTGTGTTTTAAAAGGAGATCAGAGCAAAGATGATGATAAAAGTACAATCAGCAATCAGCAATCAGCAATCAGCAATCAGCAATCAGCAATCAGCAATCAGCAATCAGCAATCAGCAATCAGCAATCAGCAATCAGCAATCAGCGCGGCTGAAAATTTTCTTAAATTCAGTAGAAATTCAGAATTAAACAGAGCTAGAAATTTACCACTTGATACGATTTGTGATAATCTCATCATAAAAGGCAACAATCTTTTAGCACTTCATACATTAAAATCAAATTTTGCAGGTTGTGTAAAGCTCATCTACATCGATCCTCCTTACAATACAGGAAATGACAGCTTTAATTATAATGATAACTTCAACCACTCTACTTGGCTAACTTTTATGAAAAATCGTCTTGAAATAGCACGTGAGTTTTTACGAGATGATGGCGTTATTTTCGTTCAATGCGATGATAATGAACAAGCTTATTTAAAAGTTTTAATGGATGAAATTTTTGGGAGAGAGAATTTTATTAGCTCTATGCCAAGAAAAACAAGCTCTATAATTAGAGTCTTATGTGATTATGAATTTCAGAAAATACATGACTATATTTTAGTTTATGGAAAGAATAAAATCCAAGTTAGCTTCAAAAAAAAGAAAACAGGAATAAGAGAATTTAAATATTCTGATAATAATGGAGAGTACCTATTGACTTCATTGCAAAACTCAGGTGCTGCAGGAACAAGAGAGGCAAGACCTAATTTATATTATCCTATATATCAACAAAAGAATGGTTGTTTGCAATTGGAAAAAGATATAAATACAATAGCAGAAATTTTACCATCTCAAATAAGTGGTAAAGATGGTCGTTGGCTATGGAGTAAAGAAAAATTTGAAAAAAGTAAAAATCGCCTTATTGTTAAAAATGGAAAAATTTATCAAAAAAGATATAAATCAGAATACAAAAGTTTAGATAAATATGAATCTTATAAAACATGGCTTGATGATTTTACAAATGCTGAAGGTTCAAAAGAACTTAGCAATTTAATTGGAAAAGGAATTTTTTCTTTTCCAAAAAGTGAAAAATTACTTCAACACATTATCGAAATTTCCACTCAGCCAAACGACATTGTTATGGATTTTTTCTTAGGAAGCGGCACAACTGCAGCAGTTGCTCATAAGATGAATAGACAATATATCGGCATTGAACAGATGGATTATATAGAAAGTGTAAGTGTTGAGAGACTTAAAAAAGTAATCGAAGGCGAACAAGGCGGAGTTAGTAAAACACTAAATTGGCAAGGTGGCGGTGAGTTTATATATTTTGAATTAGCTAAATTTAATCAAAATTTTATAGATAAAATTTCAGATGCAAAAGCCAAAGATATATTAAACATCTATGATGAAATTTGTGAAAAGGCATTTTTAAACTATGATGCGGACAGTAAAATTTTAAAAGACAAAAAAGATGGTTTTAAAGAGCTTAATTTAGCCGAGCAAAAAGAATTTCTAATAAATATCTTAAATAAAAATATGCTTTATGTAAATCTAGATGATATAGAAGATGAAAATTATGAAATTTCACAAAAAGATAAAGAGCTAAATAAGGATTTTTATAATGAGTGAGTTTTTATATGAGAAACTGGAAAATGAATTTGTCAAGCCACAAATAGATGCAAAAGAATTTTACAACTTTGTAAAAGAAAATCTTAATCCTAAATTTGAGTTTAGAGAGTATCAGATAGAGGCATTTAAGCGATTTTTCTATTATTATGAAAGTGTAAATGTAAAAAAGCAAAATCATATATGCTTCAATATGGCGACAGGAAGTGGCAAAACTCTTATAATGGCGGGGCTTATTTTATATCTTTATAAAAAAGGCTATAGAAATTTTCTATTTTTTGTAAATAGAAGTCAGATTGTTGAAAAAACAAAAGAAAATTTTATAAATCAAAGCTCAAATAAATATCTTTTTAACGATAAAATTACAATAGATAACAGACTTGTAAAAATAAGTACGGTCAGCAATTTTGAAAACGAAAGTGATGATATAAATATCTGCTTTACTACGATTCAGGGGCTTTTCAGCGATTTAAACACACAAAAAGAAAATTCACTTACTTTTGAGGACTTTAAAGATAAAAAAATCGTTTTGATAGCTGATGAGGCACATCATATAAATGCAAAAACAAAAAAAGGACAACTTACATTTGATTTTAATCCTACTTGGGAAAATACTGTTGATAAGATATTTAAGTCAAATAGTCAAAATTTACTGCTTGAGTTTAGTGCTACAATTGAACTTGATAACCTATCCGTAAACGAAAAATACAAAGATAAAATTCTATTTAAATATGACTTGAAAGAGTTTGTAAAGAATAAATTCAGTAAAGACATCTATCTTTTTAGAAGTGATGTAGATAAAAAAGACAGAATGCTTCAAGCGGTAATTGTTTCGATATTTAGACAAAAAATAGCATTTAAATATAAAATAAATTTAAAGCCTGTTGTGCTTTTTAAATCTAAAAATATCAAAGAATCCGAAGAAAATATGAAAATTTTCATAGATTTGATTGAAAATTTAAACACTTCAAAAATCAGCGAGTTTAAGAAAAATAATAAAATTGAAGTTTTACACGACATTTTTAAAAATATCAATTTAACTGATTTGGCTGAAATCTTAAAAGTTGAGTTTAATCACAAAAAAATAATCAGCACAAATAATGATAAAGATTTAGAAAATAATCAAAAAATTTTAAATTCTCTTGAGGACGACAATAATCCAATTAGAGCGATTTTTACGGTTGATAAGCTAAATGAAGGTTGGGATGTGCTAAATCTTTTTGATATAGTTCGCCTTTACGAGGGACAAAACAGTGGTGGAAATAATAAAGGAAAAATCGGTAGAACAACTATCAGCGAGGCACAACTTATAGGACGAGGGGCAAGGTATTTTCCGTTTGATTTTAACGAACATGATAGATTTAAGAGAAAATTTGATGAAGATATTTCGAATGAACTAAAAAATTTAGAGACTCTTTATTATTACAGTGAAAATGAAAGTAACTATATAAGCGAGCTTAGAAAAGCGCTCAGCGAAATAGGCTTGATAGAAAAAAAGGAATCAGAGCCGTTAAAATTAAAACTTAAAGATGAGTTTAAGACAAAAGAATTTTTATCAAAAAAAGTCTATAAGAATAAAAAAGTAAAAAAAGACTATAAACAATCTAAATTAAGCGATTTTACTGATTTATCAAAATCAAATTTCAGTTATGATATAAAAAGCGGTTTTGGTGTTTTACAAAAAGCTTTTGATGAAAATTCCAAGTCTAGTTTTGAAAATCAAGCAAAAATCAAGGCTGTAAATTTTGTAGAGTTTTGCGGTGAAAATGTAATTAAAAATGCTGTTTTATATAACGGATATTTTTGTATGAAAAATTTAAAACGCATTTTGCCAAATCTTAAAAATATGGAAGAGTTTATAAAAAATGACGAGTATCTTAGACAATTTAACATAAATATAAGCGATAAATCATTAAATCATAAGGAACGTCTTGATTTGGCGATAGAGTTTTTAAATCATTTGGAAAAAGATATAAAAGGAAAAACTTATGAATTTCAAGGCTCAAAGGAATTTTTCGCTTATGAATTTGGCAAAATTTTTAAAATCGAAAAAGAGATAAAAAGAAGCGGGAAAATCAATCAGTGTAATACGCTAAGTGAAAAATGGTATGTTTATGAAAATTTTTTTGGAACAAGCGAAGAAGAAGAATTATTTAATTTAGTAAAAGAAAGATTAGCAAATTATTTGAATGAAAAATATAGTGAATTTTATCTTGTGCGAAATGAGAGAGATTTAGCTATTTACGATTTTGAAAACGGTGCAAGATTTGAGCCTGATTTTTTATTATTTTTAAAAGATGAGAGTTTTTCATATCAAATTTTTATAGAACCAAAAGGTGATAATTTACTAAAACAAGATGATTGGAAAAACAGTTTTTTACTTAATATAAAATCTAATTTTAAAATTGACGATAAGAATTTTAAAATAATCGGAGTGAAATTTTATAATAAAGCAAACGAAAACGATTTTATAGATGATTTTCAAAGTAAAATTTAATATTTTTTGCCGTTGAAATTTATTATTTTTAAAAAATCAGCGGCAAAAATAAAAATATTTTTATCGCAATATAACAGATTTAATTTACTTTAAATTTGCCGTTAAAATTTTCTATTATTAAGCTTGATATAACTATACTGCGCGGATTTCAGTATTATCTCAAAAAATTTATTTTTACAATCTTTTACTTTAAAATTTTATTCAGTGTCAATTAAACCAAAATGTTAAAATTTCTTTAAAACGGCTATTTGAAAAAAACTGAATTAAATTTCAATTTGATTTTTCTTAAATACTTTAAATTTTAAATATTTTTGTCGCTTTTTTCATTAAGATAAAAAGTCAAATTTCTTTGATTTCAGTTTCTAAAAAACTGAAAGATTTTCGTTTTTAAAATCAGTTTAAATTTAAAAAGCCGACAAAATTTCGATATTAAAATGAATTAAATTTCAGATTTTTATATTTGAAAACTTAAATTTCTTTTCCTATTTCAAATCCGAATACGTTAAAATCGTTTGGAATTTTTGCGCGAAATTTTAAGTCTAGAAGTTCAAGTTCATAAGCGTGTAAAAACATTCTTTTCGAGCTGTTTTTGGCGTATTTTTCATCGCCTATTATTCCAAATCCGGCGTTTGAGAGATGAACTCTTATCTGATGAGTTCTACCTGTATCAATTTCTATTTTCACAAGAGATTTTTTACCGCTTATCATCAGTGGAAAAATGCGCGTGATCGCGCTTTTGCCGTGAGGCGAAATCCTTGAAAATGCACCTGTTTTTCCTTTAATCGTTAAAATCGGCTCATCAAATTCCATCTCTTCGCTGACAATGCCCTGAACGATTGCGATGTATGTTTTTTTAACGCGCATATTTTTAAATTCTTTTATGGCGCGCTCTTTAAATTCTTCATTTTTATAAAGCAGCACAATGCCGCTTGTTTCTTTATCAAGGCGATTTAGAAGTTTAAATTTAAAAATTTTTTCCAATTTTTCACTTACAAAAAAAGGCGGCTTATTTACTACTAAAATATCGTCATTTTCAAATACGATAGCCGGTTTTGCAACCTTTTGCACGCTGAATTTTGTATTTTCACTCATTTCGGCTCGCGCAACCTTTAGAATTTGCCCCTTTGCACTCACCAGACCCGCATCAATCAAGTCTTTTGCTTCATTATTTGAAATATTTTCCTGTTTGGCTAAAAGTTTATATGCTTTTTCCATTTTTTTCCTCGATTATTTTTTTGATTTCGTTTAAATTTGATATGTTTAAAATTTCACTGCGACGCGATTTTTTTATGGCTTTTGAAATTTCAGTCGCTTCACAAATTTCTATGTTTTTTACAATTCCATAAAGCGCTTTTTGGTTATAAAAATATTTTCCGCTTATGATTTTTGCGCCAAAATATGCAGGCTCAATAGGATTGTGTCCGCCTACATTGTTTATAAAACTGCCGCAAAGTATCACGACATCGGCAATAGCGTAAAAATTTACAAGTTCGCCCAACGTATCAAGCAAAATACACTCGCTTTTTAAATCCGAATTTTGACTGAATTTTTCAAATTTAAGAGCATTTTTTTTCGCATATTTTGCTAAAATTTCGCCAGCTTTTTTAAATCTTTCAGGATGTCTTGGTGCTAAGATAATTTTATCGTTTTGATTTATTTCAAGGTTGTTTAAAACAAGTTCTTCTTCGTCTTCGTGCGTACTTGCGATGACTATTAAGCGCTCTTTGAATTTGGCATAATTTTTAGTTGGCTTACTGAAATTTGCACTTTTTATATTTCCTGTAATTTTAATATTTTCAGCTCCTAAAATTTCAAGACGTAACGCGTCTTTATCGCTTTGAGCCAGCACCAAATCAATATTTTCAAATACTTTTTTATAATAAAACTTAAAAAATTTATATCTTTTAAAACTTCTATCACTCATTCTGGCATTTAAAAGCACTACAAATGTGCCGTTTTTTTTGGCGCTGCGGACTAAATTCAGCCAAAGTTCGGCTTCAAAAATTACTAAAATTTCGGATTTTTTTAGCCAAAACGGCAAAAAATTTTCAAACGGCAAAAAACGCACATTTTTGCAAAATTTCAATGCCGCGTTAAATCCCGTCGCTGTTATTACGGAAACACTGAAATCGCTAAATTTCAAAGCTAAGTTTTTAATCGCTACAGCTTCGCCTAAGCTGCAAACGTGAAAATGAATTTTAGCGGGTTTTAAAGGTGGATTTTTTATTAAAAAAAATCTTGCAGGCAAGCTTTTGCGGTATTTACGCGCCATACTTGCCAAAAGTAAAAATGGCGCAGCCAAAAGCCACGCCAAAAAAGTGAAAAGTGTGTAGAACACTAGGCTTCTTTATATAAAATTCTGCCGCAATACGGGCAGGTTACGATATCGTCGCTTTTTACTACGGCTGAATAAGTTTTATCGTTTATTTTCATAAAACAGCCGTAGCAGGCTTGTTTGCGTACAGGCACAACAGCTGTGTTTCCGGCCCACTTGCGTATTTTTTCGTAAAATACAACAATTTTTTCATTTACATCTTTTAATAATTTTTCTTTTTGCGCACCGACTTTGTTTTTATCTTTTTCTATTTTTTCAAGTTTGCCTGATACGCTTTTTTCAAGCTCTTTATACTCTTTTTCAAGCTCTGTTTTTTTGGCTTCAAGCTCTGTTTTTTCTTCGCTTTTGCGATCTTTTAAACTTTCAAATCGTTCAATTTCCTCGTTTGCGGCTTCAAGTTGTTCTTTTGCTATTTCTTCTTCCACGCTTAGCGCTTTTAACTCTTTTTCAGTTTTTATCGAGTTTGATTTTTTGTTTGCATGTTTGATTTTTGTTGCAAATTCGCTGATATGAGCATTTGTTTGCACGATTTCGCTTTTTAAATCGGCTATTTGAGCTTCTATGTTTTGCATATTGTTATTTATTTCATCTATTTGAGATTTTTTTGCTTTTAGTGTCGCATTTACTTTTTTTATTTCCGGCTCAAAAGAATCGAGTTTTTTATCGAATTCACTGAGTTGGACCAGTTGTTCTAAATATTTATTCATAATTTTCCTTTAAATGTATTGAAATGGATTTTTTGAATTGCTAATTATAACTTGACTTTTAAATTTTTGCAAGAAAGGTGCGAGAGAGAGCCCAAAATAGCGCTCACTTTCAAAGTGGTTGATGTCGATTAGACTAATCTTGTTTTCCAAACTTTGCAAAGCTGTGTGATATTTCAAATCTCCGGTTATAAAGCAATCAATGTCTAAATCATCAAGCAGCTCGCTTCCACTTCCGGTGCAAAACGCGATAGTTTTTATCTTTTTTTTGCCGTCCGTAACGCGTAGATTTTCAAGCTCGAATTTCTCTTTTACATCTTTACAAAGCGCGCTGAAACTTTCAAAAGGAGATCGCATAAATATTAAAAAATCTTTCTTGTCATAAATTTCATAACCTAAAATTTTTGTGGCTACAAATTGATTTAGCACGCATTTATCAAAATTCGTATGTACAGATATCAAAGATATATTTTTCTTTATCATTTTATATATTAAATTTCCGGGAAATTTTAGCGGATTTATAGCTTTTATGGCACCAAAAATCAACGGATGGTGCGTTATAAAAAGCGAATTTTCCTCGGCATTTTCAATCAAATCGCTGTCCAAATCAAGACTAAGATAAATTTTGCCTTTTATCTGTGTATTCATTTCACCAAGCAAAAGTCCGCTGTTATCCCAACTCTCCTGCATTTCAAACGGTGCAACGCTGTTTAAAATTTCATAAATTTCAGTTATTTTCATACATTTCCTTCTTCATCTTTTTTTGATGAAATTTGAGCTGAATTTTTGCTGTAAGCAAGCGCACATCCTTTGGCAAGTTCTCTGATTTTTAAGATATAATCTTGTCTTTGAGTCACCGAAATCGCGCCTCTTGCATCCAAAACGTTGAATGTGTGAGCTGTAAGCATACAATAATCATATGCAGGAAGTGCCAAACCATTCAATTCAACACCGTCTTTAATATATTTTTGCTCTAAAACTCTTTTGCACTCTTTAAAACAGTTGTCAAATTGTGCAAAAAGCATTTTAGTATCGGCCAGCTCGAAATTGTATTTACTGAATTCAAACTCGCTTTGTTTATGCACATCGCCGTAAAGCACTTTGTGACCGCCGTTATCATCCCAAACGATATCATATACGTTGTCAATATCCTGTAAATACATAGCAAGCCGCTCCAAACCGTATGTAATTTCGCCGCTTATAAGTTCGCAAGGAATGCCGCCTACTTGTTGAAAATATGTAAATTGGGTAATTTCCATACCGTCAAGCCAAACTTCCCAACCAAGCCCCCAAGCGCCAAGAGTTGGGCTTTCCCAGTTATCCTCGACAAATCGTATATCGTGGTTTTTAATATCAAGTCCTAAAATTTCAAGACTTTTCAAATAAAGCTCCTGAATGTTATCAGGACTCGGTTTTAAAATTACTTGAAATTGATAATATGCACCAAGGCGGTTTGGATTTTCGCCGTATCTACCATCTGTAGGGCGGCGCGAAGGTGCGACATAAGCCGCTTTCCAAGGCTTTTTACCAAGACTTCTTAAAAAAGTCGCCCAGTGGTAAGTTCCTGCGCCTGCTGGCATATCGTAAGGTTGCACTATAATGCAGCCTTGTTCATTCCAATATTTTTGAAGTGTCAAAATAATCTGTGAAAATGTCATTTTTATCCTTTTTTATTTAATTTATAAAGTTTTTTGAAGCATTTGCTTTTTGCGCCGAAAATCTTATGGTAAGACAAAATAGAATTTTTGCTTTTATTATCGGCGTTTTTAAGGTAATTTATAGCATATTTTATAATTCTTTTAGGTTCAATTGCACTTTTGATAAATCTATTTAAAATAGCCGCAATACGCTTTTTAAAAAGATATTTTTTTAAATTTGTAATTTTTGTATTTACCAAATTTTATTTACCTTTAAATTGCTTTATATAGATATGTAAAATATCTATCGCAGCTGGTGTAACTCCGCTTATTTCGCTTGCTGCAAAAAGAGTCGGCGGATTAAATTTATTTAATTTTTCTATGATTTCGTTGCTAAGACCTGAAATTTTACTGAAGTCAAGTTCTTGCGGAATTTTAGTATTAAGCATATTTTTCATCTTTGCGACTTCATCTTTTTGCATTTGAATATAAAAATAATATTTACATTCAGTTAGAATTTCGCTTAATTCATCGTCACTAAAATCAACAAACATCGAATCGATTTCTCGAATTTTTTCTGCGCTGAAATTTTTGCCGCCTACGATTTTTTGCCAAGTTGTATTTTGGCTGATAGCATCAGCTCCAAGGCTCTTCAGTTTAGCAAGATTTTCTTTATTAGGCGTTATCACGTTATTTAATAAGAAATTTATACCTTTTTGTATTTGCGCTTTTCGTCTTGAAATTTCATCAAATTCATAGTCTTTTATAAGTCCTATATCATGTCCGTATCCGGATAATCTAAAAATTGCGTTATCTTCTCGCAAAAGCAGGCGAAATTCAGCGCGCGATGTAAACATTCTGTAAGGCTCTTTTGTCCCTTTTGTAACTAAATCATCAATCAAAACGCCGATATAAGCTTCATCTCTTCGTAAAATTAAAGGCGCTTTATTTTGTATGTCAAGAGCGGCGTTTATGCCTGCGATTAGCCCTTGTGCTGCAGCTTCTTCGTATCCTGTTGTGCCGTTTATCTGACCGGCCAAATAAAGACCGTTAATTTTTTTTGTTTCAAGCGAATGTTTTAATTCCGTAGGTTCCACAAAATCGTATTCTATCGCATATCCGTGTCTTACAATTTTTGCATTTTCAAAGCCCTTAACCGAATGCAAAAATTCTACTTGCACATCATAAGGCAAGCTTGTAGAAAGTCCGTTTAGATAGTATTCACTAGCTTCTGCTGTTTGAGGTTCGACAAATACGTGATGTCTGTCTCTATCTGCAAATTTGTTTATTTTGTCTTCAATACTTGGACAATATCTTGGTCCGATTCCATGAATTTGTCCTGTAAAAAGCGGAGCGCGATCAAAATTGTTTCTTATTATTTCGTGCGTTTTTTCATTTGTGTAAGTTATATAGCAAGGAATTTGCGTTGGATTAAAATTGCCGTTTTCATCAAAATTTTTACTTAAATTTTTGGTAAATTTTTGAATTTCATTTGCAAAAAATCTTGTTTTAAAGCTGAAAGGGCGAGCTTGTGCATCGCCGTTTTGAAGTTCTAACGCACTAAAATCAATCGTTTTGGCATCAACTCTTGGGCAAGTTCCTGTTTTTAATCTACCCATTTTTAAGCCTAAATTTTTCAAACTTCGGCTTAATCTGATGCTTGGAAATTCTCCAACTCTGCCTGCACTTAATTTATTTTCCCCGACATGGATAAGTCCGTTTAAAAAAGTTCCTGTGGTTATTATTAAATGATTTGTTTCATAAACATTTCCCAAATGCGTCTTAACGCCCGTTATTCGGTCATTTTCAGTTAAAATTTCAGTTGCAATTTCTTGCGAAATATTTAAATTAGACGTGTTGAGTAAAATATTTCGCATAAAAATTCTATATCTATCCATATCTATTTGAGCGCGCGAACCGCGAACCGCAGGACCTTTGCTTTCATTAAGAGTTCTAAACTGAATACCTGCAAAATCAGTGCAAACGCCCATTTGACCGCCAAGTGCATCAATTTCTTTTACCAAATGTCCTTTTGCAAGACCTCCGATTGCAGGATTACAGCTGGCAGCTCCGATTTGTTCCGCCAAAATTGTAATTAAAAGTGTTTTTGCGCCCATTCTTGCAGCAGCCAAACACGCTTCTATTCCGGCATGTCCGCCGCCTATTACGATTATATCATATTGCATTTTTTTCCTTAAAATCAAAATTTTAATTATATCAAAAATTTAATAAAATTTAGATATAATGAATTAAAGGAAAAACAATGGATTTGCAAAAAATAAAAAATCAAATTTTAGACGGACAGAATTTATATATAGAAGATGCTTATGAGCTTGAAAATGCGCCGTTGAATGAACTTTTAGAAGCTGCAAATGAAGTGAGAGCTAAATTTTGCGGAAATTATTTTAACTTTTGCTCCATTATAAATGTGAAATCCGGAAAATGTTCTGAAAACTGTAAATATTGCGCACAATCGGCACATTTTGATACAAAGTGCGAAATTTACGATATTTTGCCTTTTGAAAAAATTATGCCTCTTGCAAAATTAAATGATGATGCCGGTGTTGCGCGTTTTTCGCTGGTGGCTAGTGGAAAAGGATTACATAAAAAGGATGATTTACAAAAAGTTATAGAAATTTATAAAAAACTAAATAGTAATACTAAATTTCATCTTTGCGCCTCTTTTGGTATCGTAAGCAAAGAAATTTTAGCCGAACTTAAAAAATCTGGCGTAAAAACGTATCATCATAATTTGGAAACTTCTCGCAAATTTTTTCCTAAAATTTGTACCACTCACACATATGATGATCGTATAAATACGATAAAATCAGCACTTTGTGTCGGTCTTGATGTATGTAGCGGCGGAATTTTCGGTCTTGGTGAGAGTTTAAAAGATCGCATTGATATGGCTTATGAACTGAAAAATCTTAAAGTAAGCTCCGTGCCGATTAACATTTTAACTCCTATAAAAGGTACTCCGCTTGAAAATTCCGCTCCGCTTTGTGTAGATGAAATTTTGCGTTCTATTGCGATTTTTAGGCTTGTTTTACCGCACGTTTTTTTGCGTCTTGCAGGTGGTAGAAATAATCTTAAAAATAGTGTCAAAACAGCGCTGAACGGCGGTATAAACTCAGCAATTACAGGTGATTTTTTGACAACTTGCGGAGATATCGTGCAAAGTGATAAAAATTTAGTTAGCGAATGCGGATTTGTTTATAAAAAGAGTTTTGATGTTTAACGGGTTGGTTAGAGAAATCGCTGAAGTTATAAGTTTTAGTGGAAATTTTTTAAATTTAAAGGCAAAATACAGACCTGATTTAGGTGATAGTATATCTGTAAACGGCGCTTGCTTAAGCGTTGTAAAACTTTTTAACGACGGTTTTTGTGTAGAGCTTTCAGCCGAAACGCGTAAAATTTTGGCGCTGGAAAATTTTAAAAGCAGAGTTCATATAGAGCCTGCTATGTGTTTAGGAGATCGTATAGACGGGCATTTACTTCAAGGTCATATTGATTTTATAGGCAGTATAACGAAAATAAACAAAAATGAAAACGGCACCGATTTTTTTGTGCGTTTAACGCCTGAAGCTATGAAATTTGTAGCAAATAAAGGATCTATTGGAATCGATGGTATCAGTTTAACAATAAATGAAATAGTGGATCAAATAAACGAAATTCGCCTTACAATTATTCCAATAACGATGAAAAATACGCTATTTGGTGAGTTTTATATCGGCAGAAAAGTAAATGTAGAAACCGATCTTTTGATGCGATATGTAGTAAGAGCGCTAAATTTTAAAAAAGGGTTAACTTGGGAGCAGGTCGAGCGATTTTCAAACCTGTTTTAAATACCGAACAAGCTATTTTAGGTTGGAGCAACAAAAATTGCGGAAACTTGGCAATTCACACTAACGGCGATATCAGCAAAGCTTTAAAAAATAGAGAAAATTTGGCTGAAACGCTTAAAATAGCGCCTAGAAATTTAATATTTTTAAATCAAATTCACAGTGATAAAATTTTTATTTTAAATGAGAAAAATTTGGCGTATTATTATAAAATTTTGCAAAATTTCAATGGAAAAAACTTTGAAATCTTTCCTACATTTGATGCCGTTATTTCAAATCTAAAGGGCGTTTGTGTTTGTGTTTTACTAGCTGATTGCACTCCGATTTTGCTTATTGATGAAGAAAAAGGCGCAGTTGCAGCAATTCACGCCGGTAGAAAAGGTGTAATGCAAAAAATTGTGAGTAAAACGGCGTTTGAGATGAGTAAAAATTACGGTTCAAAAATTTGTAATTTGCAGGCTTTTATAGGACCGAATATAAAAGGAAGCTGCTATGAAATTTCAGATTTAAATCTCGGTGAGTTTGAAAAATTTCGTTGTGCGCAAAATTTAAAGAATTTTGATATGATTGAAGCTATAAAAGCCGAATTTAACGCACTTTCAATTACAAAAATACAAATAAGTAAAACTTGTACGCATTGTGATGAAAATTTTTATTCATATCGTAGAAACCATACTAAATCACGTTTTTGCGCATTTGCAATGTTAAAATAAAAAATAAATTTTTAGTGATTAATTTTATGTCGCATCAATAAATTTTTTAAATCATAAAAATGTATTTTTTAAAAGTTTTAAAAAGATGCGATTATATTCTGTTTCAAAAAGCTGTTTTTATAAAAAATTATCTTTACAAAATTAGTGAATAAATTTAATTTTATTAGATTAAAAAAATCTTTAAATATAAATGTATAAAATTTATAATTTAAGTTTAAAAAAGTGCGAGTTTGAATATAAAATTTCATTAAAAGATAAAAATCCGCGTAGTTATTTCGGTAAAAATTTAAGAGTAAAGTTGATTAAAATTTTATATTTTGTCGGCAATTTAAAATTGAGTATTTATAGTGAATTTTTAAAAATTTCACTATAAATTTTTAAAAATTCAGCTTTCTATATATTTTTTAAGATCGCGACCGACTTTCGGGTGTTTTAATTTTTTTATGGCGCTTGCTTCGATTTGACGAACACGTTCGCGAGTTACACTTAGTTCTTTACCGATTTCTTCCAATGTTCTGTCACTTTCATCATCTAAAAGTCCAAATCTCATACGAATTACAGCTCTTTCGCGCTCATTTAACTGATCTAGAACTTTGTCTATTTGTTCTTTCAAATCGTTTTTCAAAATTTGATCAATCGGAGAAATAGTTCCTTTATCTTCTACGAAATCGCCGAATTTTCCGTCGTCTTCGTTACCAACAGGAGCTTCAAGGCTAATCGGTTCTTTTGTTATTTTAATTACCTGTTTGATTTTATCGATGCTAAGCCCAACTTCTTTGGCCAAAATCGTGATATCGGGCTCTTTCCCGTTTTCTTGGACATATTTTCTATTAATTTTATTTATTCTGTTTATAGTTTCAATCATATGGATTGGAATACGGATTGTGCGTGCTTGATCGGCAATTGCACGACTTATTGCCTGACGAATCCACCAGGTAGCATAAGTAGAAAATTTATATCCTTTTCGGTATTCAAATTTATCTACAGCTTTCATAAGTCCGATATTTCCTTCCTGAATTAAATCTAAAAACGGAAGACCTCGATTTGTATAGCGTTTAGCGATGCTTACAACAAGGCGTAAATTAGATTTTGCCATCAAAGATTTTGCTTCATCGGAAATTTTCTTACCGCGTTTTATCTGTTCCAAAATTTGTTTTAAACGATCCGGATCGATGTTAAATCCCTGTTTGCTAGCTTCGCGTGTTTGGAAAAGTCGTTTTATATCCATATATGTTGAAACGGTTGTATTTTCAAATACCATTTGAGAAATTTCATCTTTTGAAAGAGAAATTATGTCTTTTAAAATTTCTTCGTGCCTTTTTCTGTGATCAGGCAAGTTTATAAGCGGAATTTTATATTCAAGCCGTTTTAATTCGCGTGCAAATTCGGTATCGCTTTTTAGGGCCTTTTCAATTGATTTTACAATTTCGGTTATCAGTTTGCTGGTAGGTCCCAAATCCATCAATTTTTCTTTTAAAATTTTCTTTTTAAATGTAAGATTTAATTTTTGAAGCAATGTTTTTTTATTCATATCAAAAATATCCGACTTATTTTTGTCAGCATATTTTACCCAGTCTTTTTTTGCTTTTTCAAGCGCTTTAAAGCTTTTCATTACTTTTTCAGCTCGCTTATCATTACGTCTTGAAATTTTAGCTTTTTTATTTGCCGCGTTTTCTTCTTCATTTTCTTCGTCTTCTTCGATTTCCTCTTCGTTTTCCTCTTCTTCATTTTCATCGAAATTTTTGAAAAGTTCTTTTACACGGCGTTCACGGTTTATAAGCGGCTCTTCGTAAGCCAAAATAAAATCAATTAAAAAAGGTACCGAACAAAATGCGTCAATTATGATATCTTCGCCAAGTTCTATTTTTTTACTGATTTCTATTTCTTCTTCTTTTTTCAGTAAATCAACGGCGCCCATTTCTCGTAAATACATACGTACAGGACTATCAGAGCGGCTCCATTCCAAAAGTTCATTATCACTTGCGATATCAAAATCATCATTTTTTTCAAGCTCGCTTTTCGCTTTTTTTTCACGTTCTTTGATACGCTTTAAATCTTCAATATTTTTTATCTTTGCAATTTCTGCCGATGAGATAAGCTTGATTTTAAAATTTTTCGCCAAATCTTCAATTTTTTTTACTTGAGTGGATGTTGGCGCTTTATCAAAAAATTTAATTAAACGCTCAAAAGTTACATAATTTTTTTGATTTTCACTGAAAAATTTCTCGATTTGACTGAAAATATCTTTGGAAGTCGCCATAAAATAAGCTCCTTTTGTATTTTAAAAAGATTTCACTATACCATATAGTTTATAAATTTTTAATAAATTTATTAAATTTTCAATCAATTTATTATAGAATACAACATTGATTTTAAATAAAAAAGGCATTTAATTGAGCGTAGATATTTTGCTTATTTTAGAAAATATCGGCATCGCCTCGGCTGCAGTGAGCGGATTTTTATTTGCGGTTCGCAAAAAATGTGATTGGCTCGGAATTTTTATAGCTTCTTTTTTGACGGCTTTAGGCGGCGGAATTTTACGTGATATGATAGTAGGCAGACCGATATATTCGTTTACGCATTATTTGCCTGGTTTAAACGTAATTATTATGATTATTTTTTGTGGTGTTATGAAATTTTATAAAGTTAGCAAGCATGAAAAAATCGAAAAAAAGCCGCTTTTTATTATGAGTGATGCCATTGATCTGGTTAGTTTTTCTATTGTCGGTGCGATGGTTGCTTTGCATTATGAATATAATATTTTCGGAGTTATTCTGTTGGCATTTTGTAATGGAGCCGGAGGTGGTATTTTACGAGATGTTCTTTTGAATGAAATACCATGGATGCTTCATACCGGGCTTTACGGCACAATAAGTATGCTTGTAGGGTTTATTTATTTTTTTATGGATAAATTCGGCGCTACAAATATATATTTTATTATGTTGCTGTTTACTGCAGGTGTTATTTTTAGAATGTTTGCGTATTATAAATCTTGGCATTTGCCGGAAGTGAGGTATGAAAAATGAGTTTTTTGATGAATAACTACGCCAGAGCAGATATTGCTTTTGTGCGTGGTAAAGGCGCTAGAGTTATTGATGATAAAGGACGGGAATTCATTGATTTTGCTGCAGGAATCGGCGTAAATTCTTTAGGACACGCAAATAAAGCTGTTGTAAATGCAATTTGCGAACAAAGTGGTAAAATTCTTCACAGTTCAAATTTATATAGAATTTTGCCTCAAGAAAGAGCGGCGCAAAAGATAAGTGAACTTTTGAAACGTCATACTTATACGTTTTTCTGTAATTCAGGAGCCGAGGCGAATGAAGCCGCTGTAAAACTTGCAAGAAAATATGGCACCGAAAATTTTAAAGAAAAAAAATATGAAATTTTAACTCTTAAAAATTCATTTCACGGTCGCACAATGGCTACTTTAAAAGCTACAGGACAAGATAAATTTCATCCTGATATTTTTGCTCCTTACATAGACGGTTTTAAATTTTTTGACGATATTGATGAGATAATTTCAAACATTAATGAAAAAACTGTTGCCGTAATGATAGAACTGATTCAAGGAGAAGGTGGAATAAAGCCGCTTGAAGTGGATAAAGTCGTAAAACTTGCAGAAGTTTTAAAGGGAAAAAATCTGCTTTTAATAACCGATGAGGTTCAATGCGGTGTTTATCGCACGGGAGCATTTGCGACGTCTCAAATTTACGGTATAACTCCTGATATTATTACATTTGCAAAAGGTTTAGCCGGCGGCGTTGCTATAGGAGCTTGCGTTTGCGATAAAGACATTTTCGCTCCAGGCGATCACGGTAGCACTTTCGGTGGAAATTTTCTTGCGACAAATACGTCTTTGGTTGTTTTAAATGAGCTTGAAAATTTACAAAAATCAGGCAAACTTGCGCGAAGAATTTCAAGATTTGAAAAAAAACTTAACAAATTGGTTGAGCTTTATCCTGAAATCTTTGAAAAACGCGTCGGCCTTGGACTTATGCAAGGCCTTGTGCTAAAAGATGCAAATAATCTTTCAAAAATTTACACAAATGCCTTAAAGCACAGAGTTTTAATTTTAAAAAGCGGAAATAAAACATTAAGATTTTTACCGCCTTTAAATATCAAAAAAAGTGATATTAAAGAGGGAATATCGCGTCTTTGTAAAGCACTTGATGAAATTTAGCGATTATTTTGAGGAGTGGCTGAATGGAAATTATTATGTTAAAGCCACGCCTATCGGTAAAAAAGGCGATTTTTATACTGCTGTAAGCGTAGGCTCGCTTTTTGGAATTTGCATTGCAAAAAGAATTTTGAAATTAGCAAATAATTTTGAAGGTAAAATTTTTATTGTGGAAATCGGTGCAAATGAAGGCTATTTGCTTGCCGACATTATACAAGGAATTTTTACGTTCAGTCCTGAAAGGCTTGCGAATTTTGAGTTTGCGATTATTGAACCGCATGAAAATTTAAGAGACTTACAAAATAAAAATTTTAAAAAAAGATTCGGCGATGAAGTTAAAATTTCGCATTTCAGCTCGTTTGATAAAGCGAAATTTAAAAATGCAATTTTCATAGCAAACGAACTTTTTGACGCTTTTAAATGTGAAATTTTAGACATTGATAAAATTCTTTTTATAGAAAATCACAAATATGAATTTAAAAAAGCTGATGATGAAATTTTAGATTTTGCGCAAAAATTCAAAATTAAAAAAGGCGAAATTCCGCTTGGTTATTTTGATTTTGCAAACGATATGCGAAAAAGTGCTGAAAATTTTGTATTTATAGCGTTTGATTATGGTCAAATGCGTGCAAAAAATGATTTTTCATTAAGAGTTTATAAAAAACATGAAGTCTTTGATTTTTTTGAAATTGAAAATTTAAGTGAATTTTACGGCGTCAGCGATATTACATATGATGTAAATTTTGAAATTTTAAAGGCGGCTTTTGAAGAAAATTCTTCAAAAATGTTTGATTTTAAAAAGCAAAGCACAGCTCTTGTCGATTTTGGCGCCGTAGAAATTTTGGAAATGTTTTTAAAACATTCAAAAACCGCATATGAAAATGCAAAACTTCAATTAAACCATCTGTTAAATGAATTTTCACGTTTTAATATGATAGAGTTTAGGGGATGAAATGAAAATTTGTGTAAAATGCAGCTGTATCGTGCTTCAAAAGACTTTTGAACTTTTTTTGGATAAATATCTGAGTGATGAAAATGAATGTGATTTTGTCGTTACTGATGATACCGAAAATACGCAAAAGAAGGCATTTTTGGTTGGAGAAAATTCCGCTTATCTAAAGATTCCTTTTTCGCCCGAACAGCTTAAAGATGCCTTGAGCGAATTCTATTTTACAATTCAAAATTCTCAAAATTTCAGCATGTCAAGCAGTTTGGAAAGTCAAATTTTAGAAAAATTTGAAAATTTTAAAGCCGAAATTTTGGAAATTTTAAGGAAAAATAATGCTTAATGCGGTTATAAGCAGCGGAATTTTTCGCGGGAAAAAGCTAATGCTTCCAAGTCTTGCAACTACAAGAAGCACAAAAAATCTTGTAAAAGGTTCGTTTTTTGATACGATTCGTTTCAAACTCAGCGGACGCGTTTTTATAGAGTGCTTCGGCGGGAGCGGTGTTATGGCGCTGGAAGCTTTAAGTAACGGTGCAAAAGCTGTAATTGCGATTGAAAAAGATAAAAAAGCTTATGAAATTTTAAAACAAAATTTTATTAAAATTACTGGTGTTGACTTTGGTGAAAATCGCGCGATTTTGGGTGATTGCTTCGAAAAATTACCGCAATGCCTGTCAAAATCGGAAGATGAAATTATTCTTTATTTTGATCCGCCGTTTGAAATCAGGCGAGGATTTGATGGAATTTATGAGAAAATTTTGACTTTAATGGCCAATGTAAGCGAATTTAAAAATGTAAAAATGATTTGTATCGAGCATATGAGCAAGATTAAAATTCCAAGCGAAATTGCTGATTTTGAATGTATAAAAATGCGTAAATTCGGGGCTACGAGTTTAAGTTATTTGGAGAGAAAATGAAAAATTTAAAAGAGCTTTTGGATTTTCATGCAAATCTTAAAAATTGTGATGAAAATTTATTTAATACGCCAGATCCTTTACAAGTGGCAAAAGTGCAAAATAACGATGTTATAGCGCTAATTTGCGCTCTTTTCGCTTATGGAAATGCAGGACTTATTGTAAAATTTCTTAAAAAACTTGATTTTGATTTGCTTAAAAAAAGCGATGAAGAAATAAAAAATGCTATGAACGCTTTGAAATACCGCTTTGAAAATTCTCGCGATACGGCTGAAATTTTTATAACTTTGAAGCGTTTTTCGCAAAATTTCAGTATTGAAGAAGAAATTTTAAAAGGTATGCAAAATAGCGCTCAAATCATTGACGGCATAAATAATTTGATAAAAACGATTTATTCGTTAAATGATTATCGTTCGCAAGGTTATGAGTTTTTTTTCGGTCACACTTTTGAAGACGAACCTAAAAGCCCGTATAAACGCTATAATATGTTTTTGCGCTGGATGGTGAGAGATAGCGACATTGATTTGGGGCTGTTTTCCAAAATCGATAAAAAAGATTTGCTTATTCCGCTTGACGTACATACACACCGTGTCTGCCTTGCTTTAGGACTTTGCAAACGAAAAAGTTATGATTTTAAGTCTGTTATGCAAATCACTCAAAACTTGCGCGAATTTGATGCAAACGATCCGATAAAATATGATTTTGCGCTTTATAGATTGGGTCAAAGCGGCGAAATCGGCGAAATTTTAAAAAATTCAAAATAAAAAAGGTAATAAAATGGAATTTGAGATTTATCACTATATTTTATTTTTTGTAGTCGCTTTTTTCGGCGGCTTTATAGACGCTATTGCAGGCGGAGGAGGGCTTATTTGTTTGCCGGCATTGCTTGCAGCCGGAATTCCGCCTCACGCAGCTCTTGCTACAAATAAACTTCAAGGAGTATTCGGCACTTTTACGGCGGCTGCGAATTTTGCAAAAAAAGGTTTTATAAATTTTTCAGAAATTTGGGTAGGAATATTTTGGACATTCGTAGGAGCCGTCATCGGGACTACTTTAGTGCTTTTCTTAAATGCCAAATTTTTGAATTATATAATTCCTGTTTTGCTTTTTGCAATTTTAATTTATACAATTTTTTCGCCGAATCTTGGTGTAAATGAAGTTAAGGCGAAAATGAGTATAAAAGTATTTTATACTGTTTTTGGAGTTGCACTTGGTTTTTACGACGGATTTTTCGGACCTGGAACCGGTTCATTTTGGACTTTTGCATTGATCGGTTTATTGGGACTTGGTATGAAAAAAGCTGTTGCGCATACAAAAGTTTTAAATTTCGTCTCAAATATAGTATCTTTGGTGGTTTTTTTAGTAGGCGGACAAATTTTATGGGTTGTAGGACTTTGTATGGCGGCAGGTCAAATACTTGGCGGATATTTCGGATCGAATCTGGCTATCAAAAAAGATGCAAAATTTATAAAAGCGATATTTCTTTTTGTGGTATTTTTGACGACTTTGAAACTTGTTTATGACTTTTATTTTAAAGCCTGATTTTTAAAGCAAAATTTAACGATTTGTTTGATAAAATACTGAAATTTTTATGTTTAAGGTTTGTTGATGTTAAAAGATATTTTTCTTTTTTGGGGTTCGTTGTTCGGTTATGATCACACGGCGATTTATATTTTTCACTTTCTTTTAGTTGTGACTATTACGATGTTTATAGCAGTTGCAGTTACTAAATCTATGCGCTTGGTTCCACGTGGTCTTCAAAATATTATCGAGGCATATCTTAGCGGCGTTATAGCGCTTGGTAAGGATGCTATGGGTAGTGAAAAACTTGCAAGAAAATATATGCCGCTTATCGCAACAATCGGTTTTATTGTATTTTTAAGCAATATAATCGGATTAATTCCCGGTTTTGAAGCACCTACAGCCAGTTTAAATCTTACGCTTTCACTTACACTTTGCGTATTTTTTTATTATCATTTTGAAGGTATCAGAGAAAAAGGTTTTATAAAATATTTTGCCGGTTTTTGCGGTCCTGTTAAAGCTATAGCTCCGTTTATGTTTGTGATTGAAGTTATTTCGCATCTTTCGCGAATTATTTCATTATCATTCCGTCTTTTCGGAAATATTAAAGGTGACGATCTGTTTTTACTTGTTATGCTTACACTAGCGCCTGTTTTGGTTCCTATGATACCTTATGCGCTTTTAAGCTTTATGGCTATTTTGCAAGCTTTCATTTTTATGGTTTTAAGTTACGTTTATTTGGCTGGTGCTGTCGTAGTAGACGAAGAACATTAAGATTTTTTTTTAATACTTGAAGCGCACGTTTTTTGTGCGCTTTTTTTATTGGGTTATAATATCAAAATTTTGAGGAATTTTTGGAATAAAAGTTTCGTTTGGAATTTTGCCGTTTTTATCTACATTTGAGAAATTTAATACAATTTTATTATCAAGTTTATCGGTATAGTTTATGCTTTTTAATTTATCATTATCAAATTTTATAAAATACTCTATTCCGTCAAATTCGGCTTTGTAAGAACCATTTTTTAACTTTGCATTTTTTAAAATTTCAGCAACATTCGGCGCTTCCTGTACTTTTGTCATTATTGCCTGTTCCAATTCAGGTTCGATTATTACGATGCGATCCAAACTGAAATATATATCTTTTAAATTCGGACTTTGATAGTGCCAAAATGCATGATTTTTTGTTGTTTTGAAGTTGCCTGTATATTTTATCATAGCCTCTCCACTTTGTACGCTTTGAGTAAAATCGGCACTGAGTGTCTCAAAATCAAGCGGACCGGCATTAAGATTTAAAGCGCAAAAAAATAAAACTATTGATTTTTTCATAAATTTCCTTTTAAAATTTGCGGTATTTTAATTTTAAATTGTAAATTTTAAAATTGACATTTATTTTTGTTGGTACTTATTTTCATATAAGTTTTATTATCTTCCAATAGATAAATTTCATCAATTTCTTTGATAAATGTGGAAATCGGCGCATAAATTTCATCATAACAATATAAATCGTCTAAAAAGATTTGTTTTATTTGTGAAACTGCTGCAACTTGATCTTTGTTTAGTGGATCAAAGTTTATTTGTTCGCCTTGTTTTAATTTATAAGTAAGTATAAATTTCTCATTTTCACATTTGAAACCGATTAGACTTTCAAAATTTCGGGTATTTTTTGGCAAATTTTGATTGAATTGCTTTGTAAATTTTTGTCCGAACTCACTTTTGCAAAAATCGCTTGAAAAGCATAATAAAGGTAAAAATAAAATTAAAAATTTTAAATTTTTCATTTTCTCTCCTAGAATTTAAGTGAACTTACTGTTTGTTTAAAAGTTGTCAAATTTTGCAAAATTTCATCTTTATCACCGTAAATCAGTGCGTAATGAAATTCACCGATATTTTGCAATGCGCTAAGATTTGAAAATCTAAAGTCTATTTTCAATTCGCCGAAATCTTCGTTCCAAGGAGCGCAAATAACGATATTTGAGCTGAACTCGCTCCTTAAAAACCACGCGGCTTTTACAAAAACATCTTTGTCTTTTTCGACTAAAAATGCGTGATAAGTTTCGCCAAATGGATGAATTTGTAAAAACTTATCTACAAAAATCGGCTCAAAATGAGCTAAACTTTTAGTATCTTTGATTTTAAAAACAATTTTATGTTTGTTTAAAAATGATATTATACCACAAAGTTCCGGTAAAAAAAACCTTGAAATTGATAAATTAGGATAATAAATTTCGTCAAAAATGAAACTTGTAAAAAAAATAGAACCTTTAAAAAGCAGTTCATATTCAAAATTTTGTAAGATTTGTTCAAATTTTCCACCGAAATTTTTCAGTATTATTTCATCACTGCATAAAAAAATCGTCTCATTTTCAATTTCATAAACATTTAAAAGCAGTTCGGCTTCATTATCAGGAGCAAATGTTAATTTTTTTGGAAAACTTAAAATTTTAAATAAATCTTTTTGTAATTCGCTGATTTTCACGAATTTTATACTTTTTAACGCTATGAAATAGGTTATCAGGCGAGAAATTGCAAGATTTATATCATTTACTTTTATGTAGGCGATTTCGTCGTCGCCCGTTAAATCTAAATTTTTATCAAAAATTACCGCATATGCGCCGTTTAAAACAGCTGTTTTTATATCGTTTTGTGTGGCGTTTAAGGCGATAAATGCAAGATTTTTGCAGTTTTTGTGCGGAGTGAAAGTAAAACCGGATATTCTGCTAATCGCAGGCGTTCCTAAAATTTCACCAAAAACCAGTCTATTCAGATTTAAAATGTCCATTTATCCTATCACAGCTCCATTTTTTGTATTTGCGTGAGTGCCGATTAAAGTAAGTTTTTGTTCGCCATTTTCAGAACTTTCCGCGCTTAAAATCATGCCATCGCTTATGTGTCCGAAAATTTTAGCCGGTTTTAGATTTGTCAATACGCAAACTTGCTTACCGATTAGCGATTTTGCTTCATAAAATTTCGCTATTCCGCTTATGATTTGGCGTGGCGCACTCTCGCCAAGATCTATTTTAAATTTCAATAATTTTTCGCTGCCTTCGATATTTTCACATTCTAAGACCGTGCCTACTTTTATTTCGCATTTTTTAAAATCATCTATTTTTATTTGTGTCGATTTTTCAGTATTTTGCTCTTTTGTTTTCGCTTCTTCTGTAGGTTTTGCCATTAGTTCATGCTCCACTTTATTAAAAAGAGGCTGCGTTTTTTGCGCTAAAAAATCCAGCAATTCGCCATTTACAATAATTTTATTATAAATGGCGGTATTTATTTTAAAATTTAACGCAGTTGCTATTTTTTTTGCAGTTTGTGGCATTGCAGGGCTTAATAACACAGCTACTTTTGCTAAAATATTTGCAACTAAAGCTACAAGCGCGAGCGCTTTTTCATTTTCGCCGTTTTTAATCATTTTCCAAGGTTCATACTTTGTGATACTTGAATTAGCAAGATTTAATGCTTTAAAAAGTTCTTCCAAATACCTGCTCGTAGCTACTTCTTCTAAATTTTCAACAGCATTTTTTAAATAGTTTTTTGTCTCATTCATCTCATCTGTGTAAAATTTCAAAACATCTTTTGAGTTTATTTTAAAATTTGAATATTTTTCGCTCATACCGATGATTCTGTTCAACAAATTTCCCAAATCATTTGCAAGTTCCGAGTTTATGCGTGAAATAATCGCTTTTTGGCTAAAATCGCCGTCTTGTCCGAAAGGAACTTCGCGCAATAAAAAATATCTGAACTGTTCTAATCCGTAAGCATCGGCCACCTCTTTCGGATTTACGACATTGCCTATCGATTTACTCATTTTTTTACCGTCTCTTGTCCACCAGCCGTGAGCTGCTATGTGTTTTGGCAGCGGAAGTCCCAAACTCATTAAAAATGCAGGCCAATAAACGGCGTGAAAACGTAAAATATCTTTGCCTACAATATGAATTGTGTCATTCCAAAAATCCATTTTTTCGCCGTTTTGTGTATATCCAAGTGCTGATAGATAATTTATAAGCGCGTCCAGCCATACATACATTACGTGTTTAGGATCATTAAGCTTTTCCGGTAATTTTATACCCCAATCAAAACTCGTTCTTGTGATTGAAAGATCTTTAAGTCCGCTTTTTACGAAGCTTATGACTTCATTTTTTTTGCCACGCGGTAAAATGCAATTTTCTTCATCTTCATACCATTTTAGAAGTCTGTCCGTGTATTTTGACAATCTGAAAAAATAGCTTTCCTCTTTTATAATTTGAGTTTTTTTACCGCAATCAGGGCAATACTCTCCGTCAATCAGTTGTGTTTCAGGGAAAAAACTTTCACAGCTCACACAATAATATCCTTCGTATTCGCCTTTGTAAATATCGCCGTTTGCGAACATAATTTCAAATGCATTTTGAGCGGTTTTTATATGATATTCATCGGTTGTTCTTATAAAATGATCGTAGCTGATGTCAAAATAATCCCATAAAGAGCGAAATTTTGCACTTACTGTATCGGCATAAATTTTTGGAGAAGTTCCATGTTTTTTAGCGGCTTCTTCTATTTTTTGACCGTGTTCGTCAGTGCCTGTCATAAAAAATGTCTCGTATCCCTGCAATCTGTAAAAACGTGCCAAAGTATCACAAATAATGGTTGTATAAGCGTGTCCTATATGTGGAATATCATTTACATAATAAATTGGAGTTGTGATAAATTTTTTCATTTTTGTCCTTTAATTTTCAAGTGCCGAGCTGTCGTCGGTTTTTGTGATGTCGATTTTTGTGCCGGATAATTTGTCAAAAGTCGCTTTTACATAATCTTTTCTGATTTTGCATTCTAAAATTTCATCACATTGGCTGCAACTTTTGAAATTTTTGTTTTGTCTACATTCAAGCAGTGCTTTGGTTTTTATTTTAAACTCATTTTCAAGGTTATCCATAAATTTCGTGCAGCCTTTCTATTTCATATTTTGAGCCAAAAAAGCAAGGTGTTGTCTGATGGATTTTTGAAATTTTAATGCTGAATAAACTTTGTGATTTACCGTCGCTTGTGGCGCCGCCGGCTTTTTCATAAATAAATGCGAAAGGTAAAACTTCAAAACTTACGCGAAGTTTGCCGTTTGGATGATCGCTTGTGGCAGGATAACTGAAAATTCCACCTTTTTTCATTAAAATTTGATGCAAATCCGCTACCATTGCACCTGAATATCTTAGTCTGTATCCTTCATCAAAAAGACTTCTTATAAATTTTCTATGAGTTTGACTCCAATTTTTTTGAGTAGCTCCGGTTGCATTTAATTTGCCTTTATTTTCCAATTTAAGTTCATTTATAAATGCAAAATTTCCGTCTTTTTGAAGTCTGTAAAATTTCGGTGCATTTCCGTCTGTAAATACCATTTCAAGGCGCGGACCGTATATTATATAAGCTGCAGCTTTTAAATTTTCAGCCTTGATTTCGTTTTCATAAATTCCGAAAATAGAGCCTACGGCAAAATTTACATCGACCAAAGATGAGCCGTCAAGCGGATCATAAGCTATGATAAACTTAGCGTTTTCGTTAAGCACAAGTTCATCTTCTTTTTCTTCGCTGACAAGAGATTTTACACTTGAAATTTTACGAAATTCGGCTTCTATAATCGAGTCACTCTTTACATCCAGTTTAAGTTGCGTATCGCCTGTCGAGTTTTGATGATTTGTGTAGCCGAAATCCGCATATTTTACTTCTTCGGAGATTTTTTTAGCTATTATTTGCAGTGTTTTAAATATTTCATCCATTTTTTATCCTTTTTTTTGTAAAAAATTTTATTTTACTGATTTTATACTTTTTTTGCGTTTTTATTTATCCATTCGCAAATGCCTGAATAATCATTTATATCGAAATTTTTTATACCGAAATCACCGTTTAAATCAGTAGCAATTGCATTTGAAAACGGCAAATAACTCTCATCTATTTTATCGCGAAATACGCTAATTCTAGGAAGTGGAAGCGTTTTTAGTCCTTCAACCAGAAGATAATCAAACTCCGCAATCATTGAAATAACCGAGCTTAACTCCATATATTCTTTACAAAAATATGTTGTTCTTTTTGGACTCATCACAACCACATCAGCGCCGATTTCGCTAAATTTAAAACTATCTTTTCCTTCGACATCAAAACTTGCTTTGTCTTTTGGATCGTGTTTTATTATTACAACCTTGTATCCTAAGTCTATAAAGTTTTTTGCTACTTTTCTTATTAAAGTGGTTTTGCCGCTGTTTGACGGACCTGAAAATGCAACTGCAAGTCTTTTCATAAATATCTTTCCTTAAATTTTCGGATTATATCAAATTTAGCCTTTTAAAAACTGAATTTTGATACAATTTTGCGAAATTTTAAAAGGAAATTGGATGAAAAATTTAATATTTTGCGTAATTTCAGCTTGCATTTTTACGGCTTGCAGTACTGAAAAAGTGGCCCATGAGCCACTTAAAAACGAATTTATGGCTTATACTCAAAAATTTGAATCAACAAAAGCAGGGAATAGATATTTGGCTATCGCTTCGTATTTAAATCCTGTATTTAACGAGGTTCGAAACGAAAAAGAGGATGAAATTCTGCTTCTTAGCGTTTATCCGAAAGATGTTTTGATTATCTCCGGTAGTGTCAAATTAAATGGCAATAAAGTGGATATTGAAATTTTAGATGAAAATTCAGCTTTGCTTGAAAAAACGGCTTTTAAACTTCCATATTCAGCAAATTATAAAATCACAGCATCTTGTGAAAACAAAGATGATTTGGTACTGACCTATAAAACATCAAATGATTTGAACGCAAATTTCAAGTTCCGTAAAATTTCAAAATCGTTGTATTGGAATCCGAAATTAAAATTAGATGATAAAAAATAAACTATTTAAAATTTTGTTGAAAATATAAAGTGAGCGATTGTAAAAAATTACATTATTTTAATTTTTAAAAATTATAAGTTGAGCTTAAAATTTTTTAGCTCAACTTATATTAAATTATTTACCCTTAACGCTAACTGTCTTCGGCCAGCCTGCAGGTTTATTTTGAATTTTTCCGTAATATCTGTTGTCATTCAAATATTTTTTAAGAGTAGATTTGAAAATTTTAGAGTATTTGTTATCTCTTGGAGAATCGTTTAAGATATCTTCATAATCATAAATTCTATCATAAAAATCATTTGTAAGCTGATCATCAATTGTAATTCTTCCTATATCAAGA